>Ga0187827_10000350_pt1 | contig 73529 bp, 41 predicted proteins | sample ETNtaG_39_FD_167969 | JGI IMG/M metagenome (GOLD analysis project Ga0187827, IMG submission 167969) | Marine microbial and viral communities from oxygen minimum zone, Eastern Pacific Ocean - ETNP2014_SV_150_PacBio MetaG (Illumina Assembly) | ecosystem: Environmental > Aquatic > Marine > Hypoxic... | reverse complement strand
GCCACCGATGCCTCATCGGCCCAGCGTTCGGAGAAGTGCTCAACAATAAATTCGCGAAGCTCTTTCTGTTCCCACGGGTTGGGACGCCGCACCGTGATGCCCTCTTCTTTCAGCGTGTTGAGAAGCAGGCGCACATCCGGCAACCGAACCAGCGAGCAAAGCATGTCAGGCATATGAGAAACTCTGTGAGGTCAGACAGACTCAAAGGCGAAAGAGTTCACCATCGCTATATTCATCCGGCTTCAAAACGGGCGCGAAGTATTCAACCAGCTCATCAAGGTATCCGATGCACAGACTCTACATCATCAGCTCTTTCAGTTCGATTCTCTGTCTCTCGATCCTGTCCGTCCACGCCGAACCACCCGCGTCCGCGGCGGAAGTGGAACGCTGGACAACGCAGATTCCCAAGGTCGTTCCTTCCGAGGTAAAGGGCAAAGCGGTCGCCAAAGCCGTGAAAAAGGAAGAGCCAAAGAAAGAAACCAAACCGGCAAAGATCGGCGGCCCCAAGACCGAATGGATCTGGGACAAGGCAAATAAGATGCGTCTTCAGTTTCGGAAGGAATTTGTGGGCGGCTCGAAGAAGGCCCGCATGATCGGCACTTGCGACAACATCATGGTCGTCAAGCTGAACGGGGTGAAGGTGCTTTCCAGCAGCAGGTGGGAAGCGCCCGTTGGAGCGGACGTTCAAAAGCACATCAAGCCCGGCAAGAATGTGATCGAGGTCGACGGGCGTAATGCGAACCCCGGCATAGCAGCGCTTGCTCTCAAGCTCGAGATGGAAATGCCGGACGGCAAGAAAAGCTACGTGATCACTGACAAGACATGGCAGGTAAAGGCACCGGACGCCAAGGAGTGGGGAACCCCGAAGGTTCACGGCAAGATGGGCATGGGGCCCTGGTCGGATGTTTTCAGCAAGCCGAAACGGGGAGGCGCCCCGGCCCCGTTGCCGCCGGCACAGAAGACACTCAAGCTGCTGTCCGGTTTCCAGGCAGAGCTTCTCTACACTGTTCCGAAGAGATCGCAGGGCTCGTGGGTGAGCTTCGCTTTCGATGACAAGGGACGCATCATTGCATCCGATCAGGGCAAGTCCGGGCTCACCCGTGTGATCCCCTCCCCGATCGGCAGCAAAGAGCCAACAAAGGCGGAGAAACTGAAGGTCAAGATCACATCCGCGCAGGGCATGACCCACGCTTTTGGAAATCTGTATCTCTCCTGCAACGGCGGCCCGGGCAGCGGTCTCTACCGGGTGAAGGATACGGACGGTGACGATCAATATGACAAGGTAGAAAAACTGATCGAGATGCGGGGAGGCGGCGAACACGGGCCGCACACGGTGATTCCAGGGCCGGACGGCAAATCGCTGTACGTCATTGCCGGCAACGCGACCAACGCGCCCCAATACGAAAACAGCCTCGTGCCGACGCACTGGAAAGAAGACCACCTCCTGCCTCGGCAGTGGGATGCACGCGGGCACGCCCGCGGCCGCCTCGCACCGGGCGGATGGATTGCCCGCTGCGATCCCGATGGCAAAAACCTCGAGTTCTTCAGCATGGGCTACCGCAATCCATACGGCATGGCATTTAATGCAGACGGCGAGCTCTTCGCCTACGACGCGGATATGGAGTGGGACGTCGGAACGCCCTGGTATCGCCCCACGAGAGTCGTCCACGCGACCAGTGGAAGTGAATTCGGCTGGCGAAGTGGAACAGGCAAATGGCCTGCCTACTATCCGGACAGCCTGCCTCCGATGATAGATACTGGACCCGGCTCTCCGACCGGAACGACAATGGGCTACGGCGCAAAGTTTCCCGCCAAATACCAGAAGGCATGGTACATCCTGGACTGGACGTTTGGCACGATCTACGCCATCCACACCACACCGAACGGTTCGACCTACGATGCCGTCAAAGAGGAATTCGTCTCCGGCGTTCCTCTGCCGGTGACCTACGCAGCCGTCGGCCCGGATGGCGCGTTTTACTTCACCGTCGGCGGGCGGGGCGGTCAATCGCACCTCTACCGCGTCACCTACATTGGTGAAGAACCGACGGAGAAAGTGGATTGCCGGAATCCAGGTACAGAAAAAGAACGCGCGCTGCGCCGCAGCCTGGAGGCCTTTCATGGAAAGAAAGATCCCGGGGCCGTTGCCGCCGCTCTACCACATCTCGGCCACAAGGATCGCTTCATTCGCTACGCGGCGCGCATCGCTCTCGAACACCAGCCCGTGTCGCAATGGCCGGAGAAGGTGCTTGCGATGAAGGATACGCAAGCGCTCATCACCGGCGTCATCGCTCTTGCCCGCCGAGGCAACGAGACTGCCAGGCCAGCTATCCTGAAGGCCCTCAAGGGCATCGAGCCTGAATCACTCGACGAGCCTCTGCTGCTTGAACTCCTTCGAGCCTATTCGCTGGTCTTCATTCGGCTGGGCAAACCCGATCGCGAAACAGCTCAACCGATCGCAGCCAGATTCGATGCGCTCTATCCGGCAAAGACAGACAGCCTGAATCGCGAGCTCAGCAACCTTCTCGTCTACCTGAATTCTCCCACCGTTGTCGCAAAGACAATGGCCCTTATCGAAGCCGAATCCAAGCAGAGCCTGGAGGACATCAGCGAACTCCTCAGCCGCAACAGCCGATACGGCGGCACCATTGCCAAGATGCTCGCCAACCAGCCGGCCATTCAAAAGATCCATTACGCGTTCGTGCTCAGGAACGCCCGCGACGGCTGGACCCTCGACCAGCGACGCAAGTACTACGATTGGTTTCAAAGCGCATCGTCCGCCAGCGGGGGTGCCAGTTACCGGGGTTTCATCAACAACATCCGCAAAGAGGCAATGGCCAACACCGAATTCGAACACCTGATCGCGCTCAAGCTGAAGAAAAACTCGGATCTTGTGATCCCCAGGAAACTGCCTGCCCCCATCGGCCCGGGCAAAGAATGGAAACTCGATGAGGTCGTCGCCATGGGTAACGGCCGCGGACGAAGTTTTGAGAACGGCAAACGCACGTACGCCGCGGCCAAGTGTGTGCAGTGCCACCGATTCGACGGCTACGGTGGCGCTACCGGACCGGACCTCACAAGCGTGGCCAATCGGTACACCCTCCAGGATCTCGCCGAAGCGATCATCGAGCCGGGCAAGGTCATATCGGATCAGTATCAGGCCACGGCCATCGCAACCGAAGAGGACGAAGTCATTACCGGCCGCATCATCGGTGATGAAGACGGAAAGCTCCTGGTCATGACCGATCCCTTCGATGCTTCAAAAATCACCCGGGTCGACAAGAAAGCGATCGCACAACAGAAACCTTCGGAAACATCCCTGATGCCGGCAGGACTCCTCAACACGCTGAACAAACGCGAAGTCATGGATCTGATGGCTTACCTGACGTCGCTCGGCGATAAGAATGCGCGACAATTTAATAAAGGCAGAGGCAAAACCAAGCCGAAAAAGAAATGACGAACGATGTGATGTGCTCTGCTTGAACTTTACGAACGTATAGAAACGATATCTCAAGAGCCGCACTCTACTCTTGGAGCATTCCATGAAGACCGAAAACCTCCTGGCCGCACTTCTCTGCATCCTCCCTGTCTCCCTGTCCGCTCAAGCTGATTTGCCCGATCTGAAAATCGATAAGGAAATCAGCGACTCGCAGGAAACAGTCATCCTGCTCGCCGAGGCCGACGCCAGGACCGCAGAGCCGGAAGCTGAAATTGAAGAAGATCCGTTGGACGATCCATTCGATACGCCCTCGACGGTACAGGAGCATGAAGGCATTGCTGATCCGATCGAAGGAGTGAACAGAAAGCTGTTTGCCTTCAACGACAAGCTTTATTTCTGGGTGCTGAAGCCAGTGTCAACGGGCTACAAAAAAGTGCTTCCACAAAAGGTCAGAGTCTGTCTTCGAAAAGCATTCACCAATCTTACGGGAGGGGTCCGCATCGCAAACAACCTGTTAACCGGACGTCTGAAGGAAGCAGGTGTCGAGACATCCCGGGTGGTGGTCAACTCAACCATCGGAGTTGCGGGCCTCTTCGACCCGGCGGTCCGGTTCGGCCTGAAACAGCAGAACGCAAATCTGGACCAAACGCTGGGTTCCTACGGAATCGGCACCGGCGCATACATCGTCTGGCCGGTGATCGGTCCTTCCAGCTTGAGAGGGACGGTTGGTTACGCGGGGGATGCCTTCCTGCATCCGATTCCCTATCTGTTGCCATCGTTGCCCAGCCTGGGAATGAACATTTCTGACCGCGTGAACACCACCTCTTTGCGCCTCGGCGAGTACGAGGAATTCGTGAAATCTGCCCTCGACCCTTATCTGGCAGCGCGGGATGCCTATTACCAATACCAGAAAAGCCGGGTGATGATTCTGAAAGACCAGGCGCGAGGAGAATAGAGCACGGTGGTGGGGCATGCGCGATGGCAGAGGCGGGATCACCAGTCACATGGCGTTTCTGTCACGGCGCCAGTTCAGCAATCAGTCTTTTCATCACGGGCTCCTCCTCACATTGAATCGTGTAGGTCTCCTTCGGCTGAGTCGCTACATGCGTATCGCGCTTTTGCTGACCGTTCTCTTCCCACACGTAGGTGATCTGAATGGGCCGAAATCCTCCATTCGGCTCAGTGTAGTCAGCGTCGATCCTGAAGTTGAAAAGTGACGTAGTGTTGCGTTGAGTGCCCTGGAGACGCACGAGCGCCTTCTGTGCACCTGGTGGGACATCATCCACGATCAGGTATCTGCCAGAAAACTTAGCGGGACCAGAAAGTCTCTCGATGGCCTTGAATGATTTGCCCGCATCAAACGAGACCTGGACCTCCCACGCATCCCGGGCATCCCTCACTCGATAAAAAACGTGGATACGGAGGCGTTTCATTTCGCCGGGAGTTTCGATTGGAAAGGTGATACTTCCCTGCCCGGCCGCGAGTTGGATTGAATTCGGTGACAGCCCCTCACTCTTGGGATGGAAGTCTGTGAACACGAGCTGTCGGTTCTTGTTCTTCAGGTTGGTATTGCCCTCGATGGTAATCGTTCCTTCCCGGAGGCCCGCGGCAACAGTGATGGTGTTGCTGCCCTTGTGAAGCGCAGGCAGCGGACGCTGAGAATGTTGAATATCGTGACGGATTTTCAAGGAGTCGATTCTCGTGCCTTTGCCTTTCATGACGACCTTCAGCCGATAATCGTAGCGGCGAAAGACAAACGGTTTGAGGTCGAGATAGAGAAGGCCGGAGGCCCGCGTGAGGGCAATGCTGTTCCAGTCGAGCCCGTTGTTATCGGAAATGAAAACTTCAACACTTCCATCCGTTCCAGCAGTGGCCTTCAATCTCACATCACCGCCAAGGTAAACGTAACTGCTTGGCATCCGCAGAATGAGGATGGCCGGCTTTGATGCGTCTTTGACGTGCACTGCCGGCCTCTGCCCAACGCCGCCTGACCAAGACAGGTTTTCGGCCTGGAGTGCGCCGAAACGAAACCCACCGGACGCAAGCGGAACGTCATACTCGACCGTGCCATTGCCAATTCGCCCGGGAGCGATATCCCCGTACCTTGGAGTGTATCGAAGTGTGCCCTTGCCAGTCTGGCCCTTAAGGCAGCCCGGCGTGCCGCTCGAGTCCATGTTGACGTGCAGCCCCTTGTTGGACCAGTTTCGTGTGAGCCTTTCACCGGTCCGGAGCTGGACGTTCACCTGATAGCCCAGCGAATAGCCGGCCTCGAAATCGAACAGCGTCGAGCCATCGTATTCCTGCATGGTGCTGTACCAGCCATGGGTGGCCGCGGGCAGCCAGCCGCTGTCACTGTAAAAAGGGCAATCGTTCAAAAGTGAAGGGCCGATGCGCCAGCCTCTCCAATTATCCTTGCGCATCAATTGCCGAAGTTTCGCGTCGCTGCCTTTGAAACCGGGATTCTTCGCAAACCATTCCTTCACCTCTGCGACGATCTCTTCGACCGAGGCCAGTTTGCCGTCTTCCTTGGGAAAGTAATTGATCAGCGAAGAATCGAGCAGGTGCCACGCCCCGTCCCATTTCAATTCGGGAACGACGTGTCCTTTGATCGTCCAGCCGCGGGTCTCGATCCCCAATTCTCTCGACAGCGCCTGAACGCTGGCCGAGGCCACGCTGCAAAATGAGTATCCGTAAACATTGGCGAGCTTGATGGGGTCGTGAACGAGATCGCCATGCTGCAGAAACTCTCTGGGCGGCGAATCCTGATGCTGATAACGGACCACCGTCTCCCAGATTGCCAGCGCCTTTTCCTTGTCGCTCATGTCCTCGCGTATGAAAGATCTCCTCCACGCCTGAAGCGACGAAATGTCTTTAACGCCATCGGAAAGAATGTTGATGTGACTGACGATGCCGACTTCGGCTCGCAGAGGCAGGGCAATCAGAAAGCCGATGGCGATCAGAGAGTGGCTGGCGTGAATCATTCTGATCACTCAATAGAAACCTGGCGGCCGTCTCGTGCGCTGTCGTAAAGCCCGTCGAGGATCTTCATGAACTGGTAGGAATCTGCCGCGTTGACGTCGGGCTCGACTTCCCCGGCGACAGCCATCGCGAAATGCTCGATCTCATAATAGAAGACCGGCGTGTGTTCGGGCTGTGTGTGTGTGACGTCCGTTGGCGCGGCTGGGTCTTCTGTGACGAGGTCATCGTCGAGACGAGTGATTTTGCCTCCGGCGATGGCGCCGGTTGATCCATAAAGTTCGATGACTGTGGGCGTCTTAGTATGGAGCCAGCGCGTGCAATCGATCTGAATCGTCTTGCCGCCCGCGAGGCCGACGATGCCTGAATAGTAATCCTCGGCGGGGCCTTCCGGGCCGTCATAGAGCGGGTAAACGGAGTGCTTTACTCCAAAGGCCCATTCCGGCTTGGGACATCCCATCCAGAACCAGACAAGATCCAGTTCGTGCGAATAATGCTGGCCGAGGACGCCTCCCTTCTGGCCATAGACCTGCAACCATTTGGTCATTCCTTCTGGCTCGGGCCGGGAGCGATAATTGCCCCATATGCGCGCGTGATACGCATCGCCGATCTCCCCCGCCGCGACAGCCGCTCGTATTCGGCGATTGTGCGGGTAATGGCGCATGAAGTAACAGAATTGAAGAGTCTTGTTGACCTCCTTCGCCTTCGTCTCGAATTCGAGGATCTCCGGCGCCCTCACTGCATGCGGTTTCTGCACGAGAACGTGCTTGCCCGCATCAAATGAATCCAGCACCATTTGATAACGCATGGGTGGATTGACCGCGAGGTAAACGGCTTCAATTTCCTTATCGTCGAGCAGTTGGCGGTAGTCGGTGTACGTTTTCGTTACGCCATACTCTTCAACAGTCTGATTGCGAAGCTCTTCAACAGGTTCGGCAATGGCTGCGACGGTTGTGCGGGGGACGGTCATTCCGGCGTCTACTGCCATTCGTCCGGCCCAGCCACAGCCGACGACGCCCAGCTTTAGAGGGTTCTCGTTCATCTTTTTCTCCTTGGAGTCGGTCTGGCAAACGTCACCAGAGATGTGCTAATGGCGAATCTATTCCAGGTCAACTGAAGCGCCGCTGGACACAGACTCGAACACAGCATCCATCACCAGCATCTGCTTAATGCTGTCATCGGCCGGAACACGGGGCGCTGTGCCCGATTTCAGGAATTGGCAGATGTTTTCGAGTTGTTGAAGAAACTGGTAGGCGGCCGAAATCGGATAGGTGATGCGCTGCCGGCGGCTGTCCTGCATGTAGACAGTGACTTCCTGTCCTTCGTTTTCCCATGCGGGATCGATTCTGAACATGCCTTTCGTGCCGGAGATCTCGATGTATTGGGAAGCCTGGTAATTGAAGCCGACAGAAATCTGGGCACATTTCCCACCGGGAAAGGCCAGAGTGATGTCAGCCGTTTCTTCCACTTCTTCTCCCATCTGGGCTGCACAGAACACCTTTTCCGGTTCTGCGCCGTATATGAATCTGGCGTGATGAATACAACCGCTGGCGAGATCGTTGATACAACTGCCACCCTTCTCTCTGCTGTACCTCCAACTCAGACCAGGCTTGCGCCAGCCGGCATTTGTAAGCGTGCAGAAGTTACTCCTGATGTTTTTGATCTCGCCAATGAGGCCGGAATCCACCATCTGTTTAACCTTGATATGCTGAGGGTGATGGCGAAATTTATGTCCCTCAACGATGAGCACGTCGTTGTCTCCCGCGGCTTGCACCATGTCCGCAGCTTCTGCCGCATTCGTGGCGAAGGGCCTTTCTACCAGAATGGCTTTGGCCCCGCCGGAGCGGGCAATGAAATTGCTCGCCTCGGCGTGGGTCGGGCCCCAGGAGCAGATGATCGCGATGTCAATCTGACTTTCAAAGTTCAGCATCTGCTCGACGTCGTTGTAATGAAGGGCAACGCCAAACTCAGCGCAGAATTTTTGAAGGCTTTCCTGCGAGATATCGAGCGCGATGGAGAGCTCTGTTTCGGGGAGTGCACGGCAGGCCAGCGCATGTGCGCGGGCAACGTTGCCGGTTCCGATGATGGCTACTTGATAGGGCATTCTAGATCTTTTTGAACAGAACTATCCTGTTGGTGTTGGTTCCTTTGCTCTGGTTGTCGACGCCCCAGCAGTGCGCGGTCTTTGTGAATTCCTGGGCGTTGATAAGAACCAGCTCGGGAGACAGACCGGCATGCATGCCGCATGGGAGGACGGCCTCTTCGAGCTTGATTTTACCTTTCCGAACTTCTCCCACTTCAAATGCTACATGGCCTCCAGGTCTCAGGATACGGGCGAGTTCGACGAAAACGCGTGTCATGGTCTGTTGCCATTCTTCGATGTCCCGACAGATGCTGATGGGGACACTCTCCGCATCAATGCCGCAGAACCAGCAACGCAGCCAGTTGTCACCGGCATAGTTTACTACGTCGAGGAAAGGCGGTGAAGTCACAACCAGAGCAACGGATTCCGACGGGATCTCCGGAGTCGACGAGGAATTGCCTGTCAGCAGAATTGAATGATCGGACGTTCCCATCAGCGCACCCTCGGATTCAGTATCCAGGCTCTTCAGAAGGCTCCGCGATTTTCTAAGAATCAGCTCAACGACATTCCGGCGAGGGGGCGTCTGCTGCCGGCGCTCGTTGATTCTGATCTGCGACTTAACTGAGACAGCTTGATTCGGCGGAAGCGTGTAAACGGAAAAGAAGCCAGGTGAGTGCCCGGTCAATCGGTTCACCGCGACCATTCGAATCCATGCATCGATGGCGTCGAGTTGATCATTTCCCTGTCTGTGCAGCAAGCAGTCTTTTAACGCGCAGATCTGGCCAAGTGTGTCGGGATGATAAAAGACGAGCAGCTCTTCGGGCAGTTTGCCGGCAGGTCTGAGATCGAAGGATTCAAGACGTGGTTGGATTTCATTCAGGGACGGCGGACAGAGGCGGGGTTTCAACAGAATCTGGCTCAGCGGATTGACATCGCAGCCGGAAGGGATCCTGCCCATAAGAGCAGATTCGAGCAGGGCCGTGCCGCGTCCCATAAAAGGATCGTACACGAAATCTCCAGGCGCGGTGAGCGCGGTGATGAAGAAGCGAGGAAGCTGAGGTTTGAAGCACGCGCGATATGAGACCTCGTGCAGGCTGTGTGCCTGTCGCTGCCTGGATGTCCAGAATTCATTTACAAATGTGACGACAGAATGTTCGTGCCCCTCGAACAGGTACTCGGTTGTCAGCTCAATTGTCGATTGACCAAATTCAGAGAAATTGCGGATGAACTCGATCAGTTGGCCCGGTCTGGCTTCGCTGCGAGGCTCAGTATCGAAGAGTTTCAGTTGGGTCATGAGCGTTCTTGTGCGAGGGTTCGACTCTTGATTGACCTTCACTCCTGCATTGTTTCAATGCGGCAGAAACGTAACAGGCGCGCCGGCTTTATCACCCAATCTGCCTTGCATCATGAAGATTAACGAAACCATCACCCTTGAGGAACTCGGACCGAAGATCGATCGAGTCTTCGAAGTGGCCGGTCCGAAGATTCTGAATATAGAAGAGAATTGGGATCCAGCGGACGGTACCCCCGTATTTACGGTGGAGGGAAAATACACCACCCGCGGCTGGACGGAATGGACTCAGGGCTTTCAATTCGGCTGCAGTATCCTGCAATTCGACGCGACGGGCGACGAACAATTCCTCGAGATCGGACGAACGAACACGGTTTCGCGGATGGCGTCGCACGTGTCGCACATCGGTGTACATGACCACGGCTTTAATAACATCTCCACGTACGGGAACCTTCGCCGCCTGATGCTCGAAGGATGTATTCCGCACAATCAGGCCGAGCTGGATTTCTATGAGTTGGCGCTGAAAGTTTCCGGCGCAGTTCAGGCCGCTCGCTGGACGGATATCAAAGATGGGCTCGGATTCATCCATTCCTTCAATGGGCCGCATTCCCTTTTTTCGGACACCATTCGATCTCTGCGCATCCTCTGTCTGGCCCATCGGCTCGGACATTCACTGATGAGTGAGAATGATGCCTCGATATCACTTCTCGGAAGGTCGATTAAACACGCGCAGGCGACCTCCAGGTTCAACGTGTATTACGGTGAAGGGCGCGACAGCTACGATGTGCCCGGACGGGTCGTGCATGAATCCATTTTCAATACAAAAGACGGTAATTACCGATGCCCGAGTACGCAGCAGGGATACTCCGCGTTCAGCACGTGGACGCGCGGCCTTGCCTGGTGCCTCTGTGGCTATCCGGAGCAGTTGGAGTTTTTTGAGACGGTGAGCGAGGAGGATACTGCCCCGTTTGCGGAACTCGAAACCTTCAGATCAGAATGCATGAAAGCCGCCATCGCTACCGCTGAATTCATCATCGAGCATTCCTGCGCGGATGGCATTCCTTACTGGGATACGGGTGCACCCGGTCTGGCAAAGATGGAGGACGCCTACGGGGAGAATTCGGAGCCCAATAACCAGTTTGAACCGGTGGACAGCTCGGCTGCAGCGATCTACGCGCAAGGCTTTTACCGGCTTGGGAAACATCTGGGTTCGAAGGGCGACGCACAGGCGGCACGTTACCGGCAGGCTGCACTAACCCTCGCGGACGCCCTGTTCTCTTCGCCTTATCTCTCAGAAGATTCCGGCCACCAGGGCTTGCTGCTTCATTCGGTTTACCACAAGCCCAATGGCTGGGATCACATCCCGGAAGGCTGCGTCGTGCCTAATGGCGAATCTTCTCTCTGGGGAGATTATCACTTGATGGAGTTTGCAGTTCTGCTGAGACGCGAGCTTGAAGGCCAACCCTATCTCACGTTTTTTCCGATGTAGCCTGCTGCGCGCCGCTCGCCTCAGGTTGCTTGGGGGCAGGTTCCTGCGGTGCTTGCGGGGGCGTTTCTGCATCGGGCTGAGGTGCGCTCTGCTCTTCCTCTTTGATGTCGTCGTAAACTTCTTTGCGCAGAATGCGGAGAGTTCTTGGCGCGCTGATCCCGATCTTCACCTGGCTGCCTGAAAGTGCCAGGATCTTGATATTGATGTCTTCACCGATGATGATGGATTCGTCGACCTTCCGAGTAAGAACGAGCATACAGTGGCCTCCTGTGCCGGGCGGGGACTCAGCTACCCTCTCTGGTACCAGAAGTTCCCCACTCAATGGTACCATGTCCTCTGATGGGAGGGACGATAGTTTGGGTACCGTGAATAATCATTTAAATGGTTGTTCGCTCGAAAGTTCAGTCGGCCCTGAATCCGGGCAATTTAATCACCATCCCGTTCCGCGTCTATAAAAAAATACTCAACATCAGACGTGGTGTAAATTGCGGCACATCCTTCAAAACTGGTATCCGTGACAAAAAAAAGGCGTTCTCCGTTGGGAGAACGCCTCAGTTTGGGTGTCCGATAAATTACTTGCCGACTCTACCAAGAGGTATTCCGGCGGAGCCTTCTTGAAGAGGCACGAGCTCGACTCTTCGGTTCTGCTTCTTGCCCGCGGTGGTCTTGTTGGTAGCGCGGGGGCGAGTGTCAGCGAACGCTGCAAAGAAGATCCGATCTTTGGGGACTCCCTGCTTGATCAGCACTTTGAGCACCTGGCGAGCCCTTTCGGCGGCAAGCTGCCAGTTGTCGTCCCATTTGGATCTGCGAATGGGGTCCGAATCCGTGTGACCATCAATCCGGATGAGATGGTCCCCCTGCTTCAGGACGGGAGCGACTTTATTCAAAGCCTTCAGCCCCGATGTTCGCAATTCGGACTTTCCTGGATTGAAAAGAACCTCGGCTGCCACGCTTAGGGAACCGGTCTTTGGATCATACTCCAAATCGGGGTCACCCTGCGCGAGCTCCTGGAGGCGTTCCTGAAGGCTCTTCTCAATCTGGGTTTTTTCGGTAAGGGCGAGATCGAGCGCTGACTTTGCTTCTCCGAGAGCGCTGGTCGCTCCAGTCAAAGCCGTTTCGGCGTCATCTGCCTTTTTCTTGTAAACATCAAGGAGCAATCCCTGCTCCTGAAGCTTGTTATTGAGCGCGTCCCGTTCCGCTGCGAGATTTTCAACATCTCGAGTATGGCCGGCAATGACATGTTGCTGGCTGCGGACCTGGTAACGCAAGTTGTCGATGGTTTTCTGGGCGCTTGGGGAGCACCCTGAGGCGAGGAGAAAGACGACGACAGGGGCGATTAGCCTGCCGTGTCTGATGAACATATGTTTCCTTTCTACAGGTTTTGTTCCAGGAAGTCGTAGATATAGTTTCTGGCGATCTCACTGATCGTTTCGAGGTATTCAGGCGTTGAAAACGTCGGGTCGCCGAGGCTGATGGAGTTGTAGAGAACAGCTCCAGCTACCACGAGCAGACCCATCGTTAACAGGAGAAATGGAAACATGACTCCTGATACCTTCGCATCACCGAATTCCTCGACGGGTAAATAGACATCTCCCGGATCTACTGGGAACGCCCCACCACCCATCATGGGTGCGGTTTCTGTCCCTGTTTGGCCGGGAACAAAGCCAACCTGGCTTTCTACTGCGGAGGTCTCCTGCTGAGTGTCGACACCCTGTGCCTCAGCAAAGGTCGGGATTTCCTCCTCCGTGGCCGTTGCGGCGAAGTCCATTCCGGTCTCGCCGCCGCCTTCTGTAGCGAGGCCGAAATCAGCTGTCTCCTGGCTTGTCTCTCCGAATTCCTCGAAGGTCAAGTCAGCAGTAACCGCTCCGGTCCCTGAATCTTCATCACCCAGCTCAATGGTTGGAAACGCGGTTTCCGTTCCCTCCATGTCAAACTCTCCACCGGGTGACAACTCAATAGTTGGGATGACCGTATCAGAGGTGTCATCCGTCAAGTCATCATCCGCGGACAGTTCGATAGTTGGTATGACTGTATCTGTCGTATCGTCAGCAGGCTCGTCATCCATGGACAACTCAATCGTAGGAATGACTGTGTCCGTGATGTCGTCTGCTGCTGGTTCATCGAGGTCAAAGCCCTCGAGGTTGATGTCGGTATCCGTTGTATCCTGAAGTTTCGGATCGGATGCCGGCAATTCCTGTGTGTCACCGAGGGGAACTTCTTCGAAATTCAGCTCGGTGCCAATTTCATCTTCTTCCCCTGAATCCGGCGCAGGCTCGATGGTGAAGGCATCGGTCCCAGGCTGCTCTTCCTCTAACCCAAGGGCAGGAAGCTCATCTGTGAGCGTTGGCGGCGCGGGCAGTGCCGGGATTTCCTGAGTGTCACCGGCTGGTGGTACTTCGAGGAGAGTCGGCCCTTCTTCGGCGGCCTCCAGGCTCGCCTCGGCCTGCGCCTTGAGGCTGTCAAGGCTGATGCCTTCCTGAACCAGCATCGTAGCCTCATTCTCCTTTTCCGACTTGAAATCCACCACGTCCGAACGGCGAAACTTAAGCGTTCCACCATCTTTGAAAGCCCTCAGCTTGACGTCAGCGACGACCTGCTGGAGTTCCTCCTCGTTGAGTTGGAGCTCCCCGAGGACATCCTCCCATGACATGTAAGCAGTCTTGCCCATTGAGATCCTCTATTCCTTAATTTTCAGCCTCTTCGGCTTTCAGCACCTGCATCTTTATCTGCTTGACAGAGGTACCATTCGAAACAGACGTGCCAACTTCTTCGAGCTTCTTGTCCCACTTGTAGGAACGCACCGCAAGTAACTGCAGTTTTCTGTAATCCGCACGGTTTTTCACTCCGGATGCGGGACCGTTGACCATGTAAGCCATGATGGTCTCCTGCTGAGAATCAATCAGGTAAAGTACTTCCTGACCTACATTATAGTTTGCGGTAACAGCCGTGATATGCCCGGCACTTGCAGCTTCATCATCCGCGTGTAAAGCGCGCGGTTCGTTCACGAACGCAAAGACACAAAGCCCGAATGCAATGGCCGCACCGGTGATGACCCCCATGATGTATTTGCTGTCCTTCATTTGAGACTCCTGTTGTAAAGGGATGGGATGAGCTTGCGAGGCAAATCCCGGCGTCGGGGGTAGTTCTTTGATGAAAGACGCCTTGGAGGGGCGGAGCTATTCAATCACTCGTTCGACTGATGTGTGAACGCCAGGATTATATAGACGAGCCTTCCGTTTTCAAGAATATGTGAAATAAGGAGTTGAAATCAGATTCCAATAGAGAACTCGACTCCCACTTTCATGCAAAAAAGTCGATATTTCAGGCAGAGAAGTCATTACATCTTCTTGAGCTTGATGGCCTTCGGCACCTCGCCCGAAGTAATCTCCCACTCGCCCGTCTCACTACGAAATTTGAGAATGTAATAGCCACTCTGACGGGCCGGTTTGCCGGTCTTAGGCATGGCCATCGGTCCGCTGAAGACGAATACTCTGCATTCATGGCTGAAAGTGCCATCCCCTTCCAGAAAGGTGGCCTTTACTCCCGGAGGGTATTTCTCAACCCACTGAAGGTGCAACCGCTCCTTATTCTCCTCAACATGGTCTTGCACCATCTTGAGCGCCACAGCGGTATTGGCCTCCTTCTTTTTGTCACCGCTGCAGCCCGAGAAAAGAAGACAAACCAGAGCTGTACTAGTGCAACCGTATCTGAGACTCATAGCCAAGGGACCTGTTGAGACATTTTGAATCGGCGGATTTTTTAACTCGACAACCGAACTGTGTCAATCACCCATTCAGATTTACCCATCTGTTGAATACGCTCAAGCACCCCCTAGAATCCCGCACCAATCGGGCGAGTGGCGGAATCGGCAGACGCAACGGACTTAAAATCCGTTGGGAGAAATCCCGTGGGGGTTCGAGTCCCCCCTCGCCTAAGAGCTTTGATGGTATCGATAGGCGCATAGCAGACGAATAGATTGCCCTCTGTTGAGAGCACATTCTCCGGCAAGCGCCGGGTGGCGCAGCAATTCGGTGGCAGGACTCAGCATCGGAATCATGAGTGGGTCTCTATCGTCAGTGAAGAAGTCGAGCCCTGTGCGCGGTCAACGTCAGCCGTGTTCTGCGCAGACACGCTGGTGACAGAAAGTCGACCCTTGCTCATCACTTGTTACTCATTTCGTTTTACGCATTACGCCACGCATGATCGGTTACCACGGCAGAGGAACCACAATACTGGCAGTCGCATCGCCGCCTGGAAAGGCCCCGCGGGGGATTCTGCGCGTGAGCGGCCCGGACGCATGGGGATCGGTCGCATCGCTGCTGGATGATCCCGATCAGCCGCCACCTCGCGGGTATGTCGAACGCAACGTTCACCTCGACATCATTCAGAATTCCACACCCGCCCGGATCGCCTGGATGCCCGGGCCGGGCTCTTACACCCGTGAGGATGTTGTGGAGATCCACACGTATGGGTCTCCTGTTCTGCTGTCAATGATTTCAGATGCGCTGCAGGCCCGCGGCGTTTACCTGGCCGGTCCGGGCGAGTTCACTCGCCGGGCCTTCCTCAACGGCAGGATTGACCTGACGCAGGCCGAAGCCGTGCTCAGTCTGATCCATGCGCAGGACGAGACAGCGCATCGGCAGGCATACGAGCACCTTCGGGGGACTTTGTATGAACGCATTCTCCAGCACAAGGAAGGTCTGGTGCGTGTCTGTGCATTTGCCGAGGCCGCAATTGATTTTTCGGACCAGGATATTGAGGTAATCGATCACGAGTGGGTAACGGGCGAGATTCGTTTGGCCCTCTCGGGCGTTACGAAGCTGTTGGATGAATCCCGTGAAGCGCCCCTCGCAAAAGAGGGCGTTCGGACCCTCCTGGCCGGCCGCCCAAATGTCGGGAAGTCTTCTCTCCTCAATCGCCTGGTGGGGAGCGATACCGCCATCGTTTCAAGTATCGCGGGCACGACTCGGGACGTTGTCGAAGGCCGGATCGTACACGGCGGAATCCAGTTCATTCTCCGCGATACTGCAGGGGTGAGGCAGACACAGGATGAATTGGAATCGGCAGGCGTCGAACGAACCATGGACACCGCTCGTTCTGCGGATCTCATTCTGTTCATTATGGACGCCAGTCAGCCGGGGACGGATGAAGATATCCAACTCGCAACCGAGCTTTCCGAAGGGCTCATCCTCCCCGTCCTCAACAAATGTGACCTTGACCAGAAGCTGAAACTCGATTCACTTCCGGATCTGACCGACCGTGGAGCGATCAAAGTCAGCGCGGCCACTGGCCAAGGCATTCAGAACCTGATCGGTGAGATGGTCGACATGGTCGAATCGAATAGCGTGGTGGCCGGCCCAGCGTTTACGGTCAACTCGAGACAGCGGGGCTGCCTGATACGCGCTCAGGACTCCCTTGCCAGGGCGCTCGAAAGCGCAGGTACGGGAGAGAGCCTGGAGTTCCTTTCAATGGATCTGAGGGATGCGCTGGATCAACTCGGCGAAGTCGTCGGCGAAGTAATCACTGATGATCTTCTGGATGTCATCTTCTCCGAGTTCTGCATTGGCAAATGAATCGTGGGCAACCGAATAAGACGTTTTACTGATTCGGTTGCTTCCATTCGACCGGCATCAAAGGCGGACAGAAAACGAATGCCCTGGCCTGCGTGCCCGACTTCTACGCCCCCATGCGTGATATCACCAAACAACCCGTCGAAAATGAGGGCGGTGAAGACTCTTTCAGCCTCCTGCCCGCACTCCAGGGGAAAGCCCAAACGGACAGAAAATCGACTACTCGATGGTGACAGGGCGCGGAGCGATTGAATTCAGCAGATCGGGAAGGTCGTAATGCAGTAACGCGCCGGGCACTGCCTGTTCAAGCATGTTGGCAGTCATCGGATTCTTCAGTGCCGTCTCAATCCATGAGGTCACGGACGACTTGAGAGACAGGCTTGCGATTTTATGTTCGAGCGCGGCGAAGTGTATTGCCGCTGGACCAGCTCGTCCGGTGGCGATTAAATGGACCTGATCCGGATGCACATCCTTTCGACCTAGAAGGGCATAGAGTCCTGCCTGTAAATCTTCGACTCGTTGTCCAAGCAGAGGACGCCCCGCATGAAGCGCAAGCATGCATTCGGAGAACCCAGCCTGGCGATACTTCGTGCCGGTGGTTCCAAGCTCGCCGAAACCGCGCAGGTCTATAGCAAGGATGATTCGACCTTCTGTGCACATGGTTTCGAGAGGCCCCCCTTTTTCGGAAGCTGACGCCTTTCCATTGTCCGGCGCATACAGCACCGCGGGCAACGGTTGCAGGGCATTCGTTTTGGGAAGGAACAGCAGTGACGGCAAAGGAATTTCCCCCGGTCTTTGCAGGATTACTTTTTCGATTCGACAGTTCTTCCGTACGAATGTGCTGATTACCTTCACGCGTGGTGAATTCAGATCTGTTCGTAAACCGATGAGCTTCTTCACCCGGAGCAGACTTTCGGCCCTGGCAGTTTCTGTCCAGGCTTTCTCTCTTGAGGAGGCCAATTCATTGGCGCGTTCCAGGTTGAAATCGGAAACCGTCTTTTCGTCTTTGAAGAATTCCACCACGTTCCCTTTGGTAGTCACCCAGAGGTTCTTCTCTGGCTGCGTCTTCAGGTCTGGCTCGGTGATCGGCAGATCATCACCTTTCAGCCACCGGCACATCCAGCGGGCCGCAGCCTCGCGCCTGGGTTTGCTGAAACCGTGTTTGTCATTGAATGAAAAGAAGCCAACGGAATTTTCCGCACCAAGGAGTTTGAAGATGCTCTTCGCTTCCTGGAATGTCTCACGGGCAGAGGCGATGGGGAAGTAGTCTTGCTCTGCGGCGAGAATCATCGTCGGCTTGGGCGCTCTCATGGCGAGGTAGCTGGCATGCTCGAGACCGTTCAGGCTGTCGCCCGGGAGCTGCTGGCAGCCATCCTGCGACCTCAGGCGATGCAGGATGCTTTGTTGAGAACAGATGAAACAGCTAGGGGCGGCCGGGCCGATTCGTTCGTCGAAGGCCATCAAGTATGCCGACTGTGTTCCGCCGCCAGAGTTTCCGGTAAGGCCGATACGCTTCGGGTCGACCTCCGATCTACTCAGCAGATAATCGAGACTGCGAACGTTGTCCCAGAGCTCATAGGCAGCCGCATCCCTTCCCACTAGATTAGACCCAATATCGAGCAACGTATGCGATTGCGTCCCTCGAATGTTCCCGGTCTGAAGTCGCTCGCCCTGGCTGATGGGATCCACGATCAGCGTGACGATCCCTTGCTTTGCCAAGAGTATGCAGGCACGGTGGTAGCCTTCGTAGGCCTTGCCATTTCCAGAATGGCCACAGACCACGAGCACGCCGGGGAATGGGGCGTCGCCTGTCGTTGGCACGTAGAGATTTGATGTGACGTGGTGGTTCGGGCGGCTTTCAAATGCAATGTTTTCAATGCGATAACCGTCACATTCGATGGTGCGCGTTGTGACTGGATTCAATGGAGTGCGATCCGGAAATGTCCCGAGCAGTTTTCGATACGTTGACGAAAGTTTCTTCTGATAGGACAGCAGAGCGTCTTTGCTTGTTAAAGCCTGCTTTACTTCAGCGCGTCGCGCCTCGAAGAGCTGATCTACTTCTTTCAACAGGTATTCGTGCAGAAGCCGATCCCCATTGCCTGAGAGAACAGTCAGGTTTTCGATGCCCAGCTTTGCGTTTATCTCCTCCGGCTTAAGATTGAGAGTCGAGGTGATGAGTATGGCGTCTGCGGATTCGTATCCGACGTCCGCGTCGTGAACGACTACTTTGGTCTGCCCTTTGGTCAGTTCGGTAGCGCCTGCCAGTTGCCAGGACCATTCGGAACGCGCCGGGGAGAGATGGGTCGCCTTCAGACGAGTTCCATTCACTCCAACTTGCAGTCCACGTTTGGTGCGCGACGGCTTTGTGCCAACCGAAGTGTAAGCCCGTACCCAGACGTCATATTTGCCGGTGAGCGGGATATCACAGTCCAGTTCCATCACGTCTTTGGAGATGCCCTTCGCATTGGATGTGCAGAATCCTTTGCCGAGAAATCCACGGATGTTGGTCTGCCTTCGCCACGGGCCATGGAAATCTTCGACTTGAAGAAGAATGTCTTCTGCATGGACAGAAGCGAGAACAGAGGCCGCCAAGGCGAAATGTATGAATGAAATACGCATGCGGAATTCCTTCCCTCACTCTCCGATGATTTCGTAGGTGGCAACTCCCTTCCCCGAAAAGCTAACTTGAGAAGCGCTTACATCGGAAGTCTTCGCCAGCAGATCACCATGACAGATGACGAGCGGGCGTGCCTTGAACGGCTGAGAAAACTTCACGGTCTCACCCGCCACGGCCCGTCCTATGAGCCTTCGCTCGTTCTTGCGATTGCTCCTTGAATCGTAGGTGAAGATGCCGAGCACAGAGACTGGGCCACCCGTTGCTTCGATTTGAACTCTGTGCAGGCCGAACGGAAGACCAAGCATGCCTTTGCGGTTCTCCATAAAATGCTTCTGCTTTTCCTGATCGGTGAACGGGACATTTGTTGCCTGCTCAAATTTGGTTTCACCATCGATGGTGACCTTGAGCGTCCCACCTACCGCCGAATCGACATAGGCAATGGAGATGTCGGTAAAGACTTCATCGATCTCAGTAGACTTGCCGGGAAGCAGCGATACCTGCTGCGTGCCGAAGGGTGATCCCCACTTTGAATCGAACGGCGTCGGCACAGTTTCGTTGAGGCTCCAACGAGGATTCTCGACACCGATGAATCTACGATTCGGACAGACCTTGGCGTCGACGTAAGTCAGGCGCGAGTTCTTGCCAGTGAGCTCAAGGATATGGCGATCTCCGAGCCGCAATTGGCCGTGCCGTGTCAGGGAATTGCGAATGTTGCGGCCGGGTGACTTCCGTCGGGAGTTCCCCTTCTTGCCATCAATGAAGGGAATGGGACTTGGGTCGTCAGAATCTCCCCAGACGTTTACCGCGGTGTCATCGAAGATGAACTTGTTGCCGACGACGCGCGAGCTCTTCTCGTCGTAGGTGATCATGTCGCCTTCCCATCCAAAGGAATTGGGATGAAGGCGTTCCGGGAGGTGGAGTTGCGCTACGCCCGGTTGGCTTGGGGCCCAGCATTCGAACGCTTTTTCAATCTGCTTGTACCAGAGGTAATGCGCCGCGGCTTGGGGGTGTCCATCGGATGGGACGAGTGCGTATCGGTTGCACCATCTTGTTAACTGGTCGCCGATTTTTCCGTAGTCAATAATGGGTATCTGGTACCGAAGTGCGAGCGCTTCGAGGTCGCCCACGTTTGGAGTGTATGAACCGTAATTCTGCCACATGCAGAACAGGAATTCGGTGTCCGGGTAATGCCGTTGAATCCAGCGAATGGTCCCTTCAAACACGGCAACTTCATCGGGAGAATCTGTTTTCTCATTGGCGCCGCTGCCGAATATGACGAGATCCGGTCGAGGTCCTTCCTGCCTTTTGAACAGGTCTGGATAAAGGTCCTGCCATGTCTTGCCGGCTTTATGACCGTTGTCGTTTTCGCTCGGTGACAATGCGAGCGAGCAATAGTCCTTGAGTCCCGAGTGTGCTTCACCCACGCAAGAACCATCGCAAGCCATGAAGTTCAGCAGGATCTTGTCTGGAGTGAGATCGAACTTCCGCATGAGTTCCCTCTTGAGACGGCCGGTGTAGCTGAAGTAGTGCTGCCACCAGCCGAAATACGGATTGAGATCAGAGCGGCCGATCTTGTCGCCCTCAAAGGTCCTTCCTGAAAGAGGCTGTTTGAACTTCTTTGAATTTGGATCTTCTTCGTAGAGAGTCATCGCCGGATTCGCGCTTCCCCGATCGATGCTTGATCCCATCGCCACGATGTGAATCGGCTCGCCTTTCCAGAGTTTCTGAATGGTGCGCGGCAGGTATCGATAGTGTGCCTCCATCGGACGCGAAGACTTGAGGCGCGATTGCGCCACTTTGCCCGTAGAGAGAGTTGGCCAACAGATCCAGGCATCTGCGGCGCCGGTGTTTTCAAATTCGACTCTCAGCCCGATGGTATTCATGTCGTTCGAATGTGATTGCCTGTCGTTGGTGAAGGAGCCAAGAACTTCAGCCGCGTTGATTTTTAATTCGACCCTACCGGTCTGCTGCGAGCTGGTGGTATAGGTTTTCGCGACGACCAGCTCGCCGCGGGAGTGACGCGGGAACTTGCGCTTATCACTTCCACCGTAATCCGCAGGACTCCACGTGCCGTCTTCACTGTCCAGTTTCATCAACTTGATATGCGCACGGAGGGCACCGGCATTCGCCTGATAGCCATGCACGGAGAGACTCACAAAATCCCCGTGAGCCAGGCCGGCTTCCGGCAAAGTAAAGAATTGCCAGAGCTCTTTCTGCGGCCTGATGGAAACGAGGTTCTGGGTATTGAAGTCTGGTCGGATCTTTGCTTCGACATGGGATTCACGGGTGACCGTGATGTCCCCCCAGGCGTCCGTGTTCCAGAACGCGACGTGACTGGACCTGAAGCTCTCTCTGCGACCATGCCGATGGTTTTCGAAGGTGTGAAATTCGAAAGTTGGATTTTGCAGAAGGTTCATTGAGGGCGTCTCGGCAAAGGCTTGGATGGAAATGAGGGCGGAGACTAGAAGACTCATGGAAGGATTGATTCAGGTATCAAAGGTACTCTGACCGAACGCAGCGGCCCCGTGTGAAGCGATGGTGTCCGTGTGCGCAGGATGTGTCCAACCGAAATCAGGAGCTACATTTCGGACGGCAAAAATGCATCGGAGGAATGCCAACCGGGGATCATCTGCTAATGAGTCAGGTGGTCTGTCGCCTTCAACGTCGCACCACAAGCTCTCCCGGCATCAGAAAACTGCGAGAGACACACGTCTCCAAACGTAAAGTTCGAACAAAATTTTTGACAAACATCTATAATGGCGACACAACATTTCCTTGAGAGAACGAAACGTATCGCACGGAGAACAAGAAATGGGACGACGGGAAATAGTCTGGGTAGCCATCATTCTGCTGCTGCTGGGCATCAGCATGGGGCCTGCAAAGGGCCGGCGCAGCGGTGTTTATCCCGAATACGAGCTGCTCGCCCGGATGATGGAACGGATTCGGAAGTCTTATGTATCCGACGTGGACCAGAAGAAACTGTTTCTGGGCGCCATGGATGGCGTGGCCGAGGAGCTCGATCCCTACTCACAATACCTGCCGCCGCGAGAGGCCAAGGAACTCAAGGTGGATACCGAGGGACAATATGGTGGGCTGGGTATTCAGATTTCATTGAGAAAACCACGCGGAAGGAGCAAAGATCAACTCGTTGTTGTGACGCCCATCGAAGACACGCCCGCATACCGGGCCGGCGTTCTTGCCGGCGATTTCATCATCGCTATCGATGGCAAATCAACGGATGGTTTTACCATTCCGAGGGCCGTTGACCTGCTCCGCGGCAAGCCTGGGTCAGAGGTCACTCTGACGCTGGCAAACGATGTCGACAGAAAGACCCGCAAGGTCACTCTCAAACGTGCGCGCATCCGCATCCAGAGCGTCAAGGGTTACAAGCGTCTGCCTGAGGGTGGATGGAATTACTGGGCCGACCACGAAAACAAAATTGGATATATCAGGATTACGCAGTTCCAGGAAAAGACGGTCCTCTCCATGGACAAGGTAGTGAAAACGCTGGTGGCAGATGGCCTGAAGGGACTGATTCTGGACCTGCGCAATAATCCCGGCGGGCTCTTGAATATTGCCATCGACATGGCGGACAGATTCACGGATCGAGGCATCATCGTGTTGACCAAAGGTCGCTCCAAAGATGCCTATCACGAGTACAAAGCCAAGCCCGGGGATGATTACAGTAAGTTCCCGTTGGTCGTGCTCGTAAACGGCTCGAGCGCGAGCGCATCTGAAATTGTGGCCGGCTGCCTGCAGGATCGGAAACTCGCCGCGGTCGTTGGTGATCGCTCGTATGGAAAGGGCTCGGTTCAAAGCATTTTTTCCCTGGTAGACAACACCCACAAACTGAAGCTCACCACCGCGCACTACTACACGCCGACCGGCCGGAACATTCACCGGCTCGAAGGCGCGAAAGCAACTGACGACTGGGGTGTCATTCCAGATGTCACGGTGAAGCTTTCACGAGACGACATGATCGCACTGCGAAGAAACTCGCTGGACATGGAGATCATTAAGAGGCGTGAAGAGAAAAAGGAAGGGCCAGAAAAGCCAGAATCGGACAAGCCTGAAACAGAGAAAGAACCTAAGTCGGACAAACCTGAAGAGGAGGAAAAGCCGAAGACAGAGGAACCAAAGACTGCACCAGAGGAAAAGCAGCCAGAGAAGAAAGACCCTCAGACGGACAAGGAAGACAAAGGCAAGAAAAGCAAAAGTGCTGGGAAGAAAGTCGTCGATAAGCAGTTTCTGAAGGCCATCGAAATTCTTAAAGACGATGCTGCTTACAAGGAAGCGGTCGAGGCAGATCAGTACAAGCGCGACGACGAAGCGGAAACGAGCGCGCAGGCTTCTCCCAAAGAATGAATTATCACCGCGGGCGAAGAAAGCTCCGTTCAGTCATCCAATGCTAATTCTAGGCATCGAGTCATCATGCGATGAAACCGCCGCGGCCGTGGTGCGCGATGGCACTGAGATCCTGTCAAACATCGTCGCTTCACAACAGGACCTCCACAAAATCTACGGCGGCGTCGTACCTGAGATCGCCTGCCGCGCACATATTGAATCGATCACTCCAGTCATTGAAGAAGCCATCAACCGGAGTGGACTCACCTTCGAAGAGTTGGACGCCATCGCAGTCACGCACGCCCCGGGCCTGGTAGGCGCGTTGCTGATTGGCCTGTCATCGGCCAAATCGCTCGCCTGGCGATACGACCTTCCGCTCGTGGCGGTCAATCACATCGAAGCCCACGTGTATGCCAACATTCTCGATGGGCAACCGGTGGAGTTCCCCGCGGTGGCGCTGGTCGTTTCCGGTGGCCACACCGCGATTTTCGATTGTTCATCGTTTACCGAAATTCATCTGATTGGGTCGACCACCGATGACGCCGCGGGCGAGGCATTCGACAAGGTAGCCGCCATGCTCGGGCTGGGCTATCCAGGCGGGCCGATCATCGACAGGACGGCAAAGAACGGAAATCCAGAGGCCGTCGATTTCCCCCGTACGTATTTGAAAAAAAAGGAATTCGATTTCAGCTTCAGCGGCCTCAAGACTGCGGTCCTCTATCACGTGAAAGGTCAGAACGCGAAAGTGAAGACGGCCATGCCTGAAATAAGCGAAAACGAACTGGCGGATGTCGTGGCCAGTTTTCAGGAGGCGGTGGTCGATGTGCTCGTGGATAAGACTTTTGCCGCAGCCAGAAGAACTCGTGCCAGGTGCGCCGTACTTGGCGGCGGCGTGGCATGTAATTCCAGGCTGCGTGAAAAATTCCGGGAACGTTCAGAAAAGACCGGCCTGCCGGTTTACTGGCCGCAACTCTCATTATGCACCGATAACGCGGCCATGATTGCCGGCCTCGCGCATCACCATCTGCAGGCCGGCCAGGTGGCCGATCTTTCTCTTGATGTTAATCCGACACCCCTTCGTGCTGCCTATCCCCAGCGCACCTGAAGAGTTATGCCTGATACAGATCAACTGCGTTCGCTCATTCGTTTATTCGGTGATGAATCACCCAAAGTTCAGCAGGCCGTATTCAACAAACTGCTGTCGTACGGGCCGACGCTGCCTGAACTTTTGCGAGAGCTTGAGCCGCCGATCAAACTGGAAACACAGCAAGCCCTTCTCGCCGCGCTCGAAGAATTCAGGAGAGGCAGTTCATTTCCGGAATCGGTCCAGACCAGCCCGTTGTTCCGGCCCGGCCAACTGGTCAAGCATCGTCGCTATGGCTATCGCGGAGCAGTGGTGGATTACGATCTCGAATGCAAGGCCGGAGAAGACTGGTATCAATCAAACAATACGCAGCCAGATAAGATGCAGCCCTGGTATCACGTGCTTGTCCACAATTCCGCTTCAACCACCTACGCGGCACAGACCAGCCTCATGCCGGATGAATCGACCGACCCGATCCTTCATCCGTGGGTGGATTACTTCTTCGAGAGCTTTTCGGTCGGCTGCTACCTGCGGAACGACAATCCCTGGCCGAAGGAAGATTCGTGAACCGCATGCTCAGCGGTGCCTTCCGAGCCGCTTGCCGTTGCCTCTGGCTGGTTAACGGCAAACTCTCAATCGCCCGTGACCATCGCGATGGCTTCGATCTCTATGGCGAGCCCTTCCTTCACAAACTGAGAGACCACGGTCGCGCTTGCCGGCGGCTCTTCTGAAAACCAGCGATGCCGGATTTCATTGTAGGCAGCGTAGTCGGCCGGATCGGAAATGTGCGCATTGATCTTGATGACATGTTTCATGCTTGAACCGGCTTTTTCGAGCAACTGGCTCAGACGTGAGAAGACCAACTCCGCCTGAGCCGCTAAATCCCCCGGCGCGAACACATCGCCGTTCTCGTCAAACGCCACGTTACCTGAGGTGAATACGAGCTCGCCTACCCTCACGGCATTTGGAAACTTATCGGACGACGGACGTGGTCCGTGAAAGAAAGGAGTCTTTTCAGGCATTGCTGCACCTCAAATCTGCGTCAGGAAACTGCCGGTGTGACCGGTAACAAAATCTATACAAAGCCAGAACCCGGCCCCAACCACCTCACCCAGGATGAGACCTATAAAGAGCATGCGAGACTTCCGATACACACCCGCGCCCCCGTATTTCAAAACCAGCGACTTGATGAACCACGCAGCCAGCGCGCTGACAAAGATGTGACCGGTCTTCCAATTGGCACTGATCATGTAACCGAGCGGGCTCAGAGGCCACCAGGGCAGGCTGTGCCGCGCCAACATTAACAGCCCCATAACGGTGCCGCCGATGCCCATGAACAGGTAAGCATCGAGCCGTGGCCCGGTCGGCGGCTCAATCATACGCCGAACCATATCGATGGGCCCGTAGCCCACCTTCTTTCCGAAGAAGAGAGGATTCAGATTCGCACCGCCGTGCTCGTAAGCCAGGTGAAGCAGCATCAGTGTCGCTCCAATCAGACTGGCCAGCACGGCAAGCATGATTGCGCCGCCCATCCTCCGCTTCGAGCCTTTGATGACTTCACACATCTTCAGCCCGTTGGCGACCGATGCCATGACAAATGAGCGAATCTCCGAATGCCAGCCGTAAGTGAGACCCAGCGCGGTCAGTCCCTGCGGGCCGGGCATACCCGTTCCTGCGCTGGAGATCACAAATGAAGTACTCATCAGCGGCGGCCGCATGGCCGGAACGCCGCCCTTGACCACCACGCCCGTCAGGCTGACAAATATGACAAATGCACTGAACAGAAAGATCACAACGCCCAGTACCGGCAGGCCGGCCACGCGCATGGCCAGCCCCACCAGGCCCATCCCGGCCAGCAAACCGATCACTGCCTGGCGATACGACAGAATCTCATTCGAATCATCAACTGACGGATCACCCGGGAAGGCTTTTCTGAACACATCCATTAGGTGATGGCGCGCCAGCCACAAGGTGAACAGCACAAACACGATCATCGAGCCCATTCCCTGGTGTGCGGTGTACGCTTCGCTCGCAAACAGGTCGAGACGTTCCGTGCTTTTTAAACCGAGCGAATTGAAGACGCCCCGCTGCAATGAGGTGAGAAGGTAGAAGAACCAGATCGAGGCAGAAATGTCGAGCCCCACAAAATAGAAGAATCCAAGCCATGCTGGACTGAACCAGAAGCTGATTTTGACCGTTCCGCCGAATGGCCGGAAAGAAGTCGCTTTTACTATTCTGGGAAACTCAGGAAAGTAGGAATGAATGCCATTAATACTGAGCAGAATGAATGAAATCCCGAATCCAAACCACATCAGTCGTTTAGAGAAAAACGTTCGTCCAATAAATCCGTTCTCATCATGCCGAATCATATCCATCGGCACCTGTACCAGCGGGTATGCCAGACGTTCCCGCTCCACCCACTGTTTGCGCAGGATGACCATTGCACAGGTCATCGCCAGGGTCAGCGCAAGAAAGAACCCATACCAGTAAAGCAGGGGTAGAACCCATGCCCGCCAGGGAAAGGGCACTCCTGGAGGCAGACGCTGAAAGAAGTATGTGGCTGTCGCTTCATCTGCTGGTGCAATCCAGTGCGGGATATGTTTGTTGTAAAGATCGGCCCACTGATTCTCGAAAGTCGCATAATAAGTGGGGCCAACCAATTGCGGCAACATCACGGGTATGAATCCCATACTGGGCACACAGCACGCCACCATCAACATCATGTAGATCGTGACAAGCTCGGCTTTGCTCAACGCGAGCGGTCTGCTGATCGCGGCCACGACTCCACTGGTCAGGATGACAAAAAAGAAGAAGAAGAGGGCCGCAGGCGTGCTGAAATTGAGGGTCATATAGGACCCACGGACGATCAGCGTTGCATACACATCGAGTGCGTTGAGTATGAATGCCAGAATCGCGCCAATCCCAATGCCTCGCAGAGGAATGCCGGAGTTCTCGTGTGCGATTAACGAATTAGTTTTCTCTTCTGGCATCCGAAAGATTCAGAGGCTTGTGTCTCACCGCTTCAGCGAATTGCTCCCCTGGCCTTCTTCGATCTTCACCTTATCCCAGAGCTCGTCCATCTCCTGGAGCTCCATCTCGCTGAGGTCTCTGCCGGCTTCATCTGCCAGAGTTTCCACTTGTCGAAAGCGCTGCTCAAATTTCTTGTTCGCCTTCCGCAGCGCCTCTTCCGCATCAATACCCAGAAGTCGGCTTACATTAACCAGGGCAAAGAACAGGTCGCCCATCTCCGATTCCCGTGCGTCTTGAGAAAGAGACTCATCCAGGGTCTCCTTTAATTCATCCAATTCTTCAAACACTTTCTCCAAAGCTCCCGCCGGCTCGCCCCAATCGAAACCAACCCTCGAGCACTCCTTCGTCATATGCTGCGCCTGCGATAGAGCGGGAAGCGATTGGGGAACGCTATCCAACAGAGACTTCTTCTCTTCCTCTCCTTCCTCCTTCGCCTTTTGCCGTCGCCAGATTTTCATGACCTCGTCGGGCGTGGCCGCATTCTCTTCACCAAACACGTGAGGGTGTCGATGCCTCAGTTTTGAAACGATGCCCTCAATGCAGTCACCGATATCAAACTGGCCGGCCTCGGAAGCGATCTGCGCGTGGAAGACCGGCTGCAGGATCAAGTCGCCGAGCTCACTGCAGATGCCTTCGACATCCGCCTCATCGATCTCATCGAAGAGCTCGTGGGCTTCCTCGAAAAGGAAACTCTTGAGGGATTCGTGGGTCTGCTTGCGATCCCAGGGACATCCGTCGTCCGAACGCAGGCGGGCCATGATGTCGATGAGTTCCAGAAAACTCTGAGCGATCTGTTGGCGGGAGTTCATAGGTGCAAATGGAGTGGATCTGATTCTGTTCTGGAGATTCCGGGCGGCGTCTGCCTCCCGGGTAATTTTCGTAGGATAGGCTTCCAGCCTGTGCAGTTCTGGCCGTTAGCATTTGTATCACAAATAGTTGCACCGACGGCCATTTTCTGTTTTGCAGATATTTTGCCGTTTTGGGTGTCCTTGGCTGTTCGGATAGCGACGGCGATTGTCTCGATGAGTTCTTGAAGGCGATCTTCGCTGGTCTTGACGTAGCGATCAAATGTTATTGTTCTTGGGCGGTGACGCATGAGGTGCTGGATTTCTTTCTCGGTTGCGCCGACCATGTTGAGGAGCGTGCCGAAGGTTGTGCGTAGGGCGTGGAAGTCGATCTTGCCGTCAGTGGTTTTCTTTTCGATGCCGGCTCTTTTACGGTCTCGCTCCATTGTCGTACTTGGATCGGCTGACAGGTAGAGGAGTGGGGATTCTGGAACCTTGAAACGGCGATTTCCGCATTTGTTCTCGTAGAGCTGTCTGGCGAGGTGTTCTGGGGTGGATTCTTTCAGGACCTCGATGAGGCGCATGGGCAATGGTTGGAATCCTGGCTTTCGGTTCTTCGTCCATTCTGGGCGAAGGTGTAGACCGCCTCGCTCAACGTCCAGAACCTCTTCTGAAAGGTTTCGTAGCTCGTTGACTCTCAAGCCCGTGCACAAAGCGACTTCGTAGACGAGGCATCGATGGTCGGGCACAACTCTGAGGAGTTTGCCAATTTCCTCGAGGTCGAAGGGCCGGCGTGGTTCTTCGGGCGTAATGTCGAAGGGGGCGAGGTCCTTGAGAGGATCGACTTCAATGAAGCCTCGCTTCACGCACCAGATGCAGAAGCTCTTGATGGATTCGCCGTAGCTCTTGACGGTCTTGTTGGCTCGGCCGTCGTTCTTCAGCGATTGTAGAGCTTCTTCGACGGGCGAGAGGATGTCCTCGACGTCGGCGAGCGTTTGCAGGTTCAAGGTGTCTGCCCACCAGTCGAGTTGCCTGCCTTTTGTTCTGTGGTGCTGAGGCGACCAGCCATGCCCACCTTTACTTCCCTGGGTTTCGCCCCAGGCGAGGTACTTCTTCTTGATCTCCTCGAATGGTGTTCGGTGGTGCCGTGCGTAGGACTTGGGTGGCGGGCGATACCCTTTCCTAATCTCTTCGTGCTCTCGCTCGACCTTGGCTGCGAGACGTTCGGTCTGTTTCTTTGAGGGGTAGCCGGTTTGGGATTTCCGCTTTCCCTGCCAATCCGTGTACATGAATCGCCACTTGGGATGGGCTTTACCGTGCTTATCGAACGTCTGGTAGACGCGTGCCATAAAATGAATCCTTTCAAATCAAAGTTTCAATTTGGGTGTGATGACTTACGAGATGAAACACATTAATCAAGGTGAAAACTTGGAGATTCGAGCGGCTTCTCTTTCGGCCTCTTTTGCCGCTTCGGCCAGGGCGTTTTCGAGGTGTGTCAGGATGTGGATCACCAGCCAAACTTTGTGGTTGGCGAAGTCTGCTGGTGGCGGCAGTTCGCCCCGCTCGACCATGCGTTGGATGGTTCGAGGGTGCTTCTTGAGCAGGCCGGCCAAGTGCTTTTCGTCGAGGATGGCCTTATCAGGCAACTGGGCCAATTCGTCGACCAGGAAGCCTGAACTATCGTCTGTGCTGGTCTTTTCAATCAATGCCGTATTCATCATAAATTTTTCCTTTCTTGTCTGAAGGGCGTGGTTCAAGTGCGTATATGTTTGAGGATTGCTCAGACGATCCGTTCACCGATCGGCCAGACATCGAAATGGTCGGTCTCGAATTCATCGAGTCCTCCTGCGATCCTGCGTCCGGCTTGGATACGCTTGACGAGAGCATGTGCCATTTCCTCGAAATGGTCGGCATCCAGAAGGTTCTGTCTTCTCTCGATCCATAAATGCCCGTTTTCCTCCCGGAGTATTTGGGCCAATTCGATGAGCCTCCATGCCCGCCGCATGGCAGGTGTGCTTTTCCGTTTCTTCAAATTCGTTCTGGGATTTTCAAACATGTTCTCTCCTTTCCGCCCGAAAGAACTCCGGGCATATTCAGGCTTGTGAATAAGAAAAGTCTCGACTTGTTCATGACTCGTACAGAAATAGTGGATTGCCTTCATAGATCAGCCGCGAATTGCTGTTTGAATTCGGAGCTCTGACCTGTCGGATGTAGTTTTTTTCCTGCAGCAGTTTCAGCGCGGGTTCTGCTTCGCTGGCTTTGTTGAACCTTCTCGCGACGCGAAGCAGGTCTCGTTTGGTGAACTGCTTGAGCACTTTGGATTTGATTTTGGCCAAGACGTATCTGGCATCGTCGAGGGTCTTGTCTGCACCCATCTCGGCGTAGGCGGCCTGGGCGTGCGGGATGAGGTAACGACCAACTTTCACTGCGTTGGAAACGGTCTCCGCATCAATGAGTTTTTCCCATGGAGAGGTTTCATAAACATGTTTTGCCATGTGGAGAAGGCCGGCGATTCTCAACGAGGCGCCATGTAACTTGCCTGCCCAATCTGTTATGTCGCCGAGCTCGCCGGACTCCTTTAACTGGGGCTCAAGCCAGTCGTAAAATTCTCTGTCTCGAGTAATCGCTTCGTTTGAAAGTCTCAGAAAGTGCGGGGAAATGTCGCTGTGGTCATCATTGCCGAAGGGAATCTCCAGGAGTTCGGTGAGGAGATTGCGGTAAGCGGTGGTGAGTTCCGTCGGAATCTCTGGTGCTTCATACACTCGGTGCCCAACGATGCTCTTGGGCATGCTGTAGAGAAAGCGTGCAATCAGGCCCCGACCTTTGAAATATTCATTGCCCATCAACCGTTGCAGATCGACCGGCTGGATAGTTATTCCAATAGTCAACGCTGGATACCGGATGTTCCGCCGAAACAACTGGCGGCTGACGTCAATCGGCTCGCCGGCGTGAGATTTCAGATAGTTGTCGATATTCGGCTGGCCATTGCTCGAGTATCTGCCGTTCATCATTCCAAAGACTTCTCCCCCTTCAGGACTGGTCAGTGCAATGCGCCCATGGTTGGCCTGCATCAGACTGGCAAGGCTCTCCGGTGTGGCGTCGTTTGTGATGAATTGGGGCATGGAAGGCAGTGGCATGCCTGCCAGTGACACTGCGAGGTCGCAAGCTTCCTTCTCCAGTTCGACTGCCTTATCGACGTTCGCTGCTTTCGCGGCCTGTTTTCTGATTTCTTCGAGTCTTTTCTCTTTGTTGAGCCGCTGCTCGTTGGCTATCGCAATCTCCGGCTGCGCCTCTCTAGCCAACTGAGTCTGGTAGTCGTGAATCACTGACTGAATCTGAGCAAAGACCGCGCTCTTTCTGCTTGCGGGAGGGAGTGCAATCGCCGTCCAAATGTTGACCGGCTCCTCGTGGCTACCGTTTCCTTTTACTTTCACTTTGTTGGCACAACTCGTTGACAAAGCGGCCAGACTTAGCATGGCGGCCATGTCGACCGGTGTCTGGGTCGAGGCAGCTACCGCTTCAACGAAGCTCTTCAGCCATAACGGCAAGACTTCGACGGGGAAAACTGGCAAGTCGTATTCAAGAAGTGGTGAAGGTCTTGCCCACACTTCGCCGGTGGAATCGTAGGCCTGAGCTTCATTCTTCATGCGCTCGCGTTCGGCATTGAAAGTTTCGTCATTCAGTTCATTGGAGTCCGTTCGACTCATGTCTTCTCCTATCCGTGTGTGAACGTACGTAAATCTTCGATGTGTCCTGAGAGCGCCTTGACGGTTTCGTCTCTGAATATTCTTCCCGCTTCGTCATTGTCATGAACGATGACCAATCGGTGGGCTCTCAGGCGCGCGATTTGTTTTGGTGTCCAGTCTTCTGCCCGCATGGATTCGCCTCGTGTGATGGAAGTCGCCGCTTCTCCGGCTGATATCCACCGCAAGGCTTTCAATTCGCCGGGCAAGAGATAGAGGCAGGTCTTTTGCCATCCAGATTCTCGTTCTGCTTCGGCTCTGGATACGCCGCCCTGGAATTCCATGATGGCTGCACGCTCATCCTGCTCCTCGAACCACCACTCCGGAGGCGGCCAGAGAGTTTGGTAGGCGTGTCTTCGTTGCCCATTGTTATCGGGATGAGGTAATCCGAAGCATGCCCAGCGGCTCTTGCTGCCATGCTGTTTTCTGAATTCTTCGTCTTCGATGTGGAGTTTGGCCGCGCGTATCGACCCTCCCGAGTCGGATATCGGCAAGACCCAGACATTTCGCGCTTCGAGGCTCCGTCCGATAACAGGCCACGATATCGGGCCTTCGAGAAACCCGACTCCCCATGCCTTAACTGCTGCAAGGGTGATATTTCGATTCGTGAGCCACCTGGCCTGTAGGTCTGGGAGATTCCATAAGGACTGTTGTGCTTCACCGACAAACTCCTGGAGGCGAATGGTGTCAGGAATCGGTACCAGGGGTTCTTGGGGCCGAGCTTGCGCGGGTGCTTGATGCGAACAGGCGTCTGAGGAAATCGAAAGAGGACAAGCCTGGTCAAGATCGATACCGGCCTGCTCTGCGAGGATCCCCACGGCGTCAACAAAATCGACACGCAGATTCCTCATTACAAATGCGAAACAGTCGCCGCCGGCATGGCACCCAAAACAGTGGAATACCTGTCTCGATGGAGAGACGGTAAAACTTGGATTGCTTTCCTCATGAAGAGGACAGCAGCCCTTGAGTTCCGAGCCTGCTGCTTTGAGTTCAACATAGGAACTTATCAAAGTCACTATGTCAGTTGCGGCTCGAACCTGCTCTTTGGCCTGGTGGGATATGCGAGCGATTGTTGGTGCACGCAGGGCCGAGGGGTGTGGAACTCCCGTCCGGAGGCTACTCATTCTTCGCCTCCTGCTGTCTGGATAGGTTGGTTTTCCGGAACTTGACTTCCACGCCCAGCCGTCTCAGTTCTCGCTGGGCTTCGGCGGCCAACTCGAAGTCGGACAGATCAATCCCGGTCTGTAGAACGGAAAACCAGTAGGACGGCGAGTCCTTCACTCGCTCGCTGACGGTACGAATCAGATCGTGAGTTTTTGGATTTTTTCTCTGCATAACCTGGGACGGGCGTTGCAGAGAATTGTGTATTTCGGGAGATGTTCGAGCTGCATCTCGTTATTTCACGGACAATTGGGATCGTTTAAGAATCGATCTGTCGTTGCAGAATCCTGTTGCAAATGCAACGCAACGAAATCAGTCGTCCCGATCCGATACTTGATGTTTGGGTTTTCTTCGCTTCCGGCCGCGAACAACCGGCTTACCATGGTCCCGGCACTTCTCGAACCACTCCATGAGAGTTGAATTCTCATCGCAGTCTCTCTTTATCGTGCTGCGATCACAATTGAAGTGTCGGCCAAGTTCAGCGTAGCTGAGCTTTCGATTTGCCAGCTCAGGGTACTCCTCATGGATGGTGCCATTGATCAACGCAACAAAGTAACTTCTCAAGTACTCCAGGATGTGTTGTCGCCGTCGCTCGACTTTCCTGGATACTCGCCTTTCTTGTGAGGCCACTTGTTTTTCGGTCTTTGCTGATTGGTCAGCACTTTGGTTGGCACCAGAAATCATTTCTGCCTGGATTTTCCACTCCGCCCACTTTTTTGCGTAACTCACGATCTCTCTGAGGGTCAGTTTCCCGACTGTCTCCGCAGGAATATCGACCATCTCGGCGAGCTTTAGCCAATCCTCCAGGCCCGACTGCGATGGCAGATTTCTCATCTCCAGTTGGTTATTCGCCTTACGCATCCCTTCGCGAATTGCCGCATGGAACTCATCCCAAAGCCTCAGTTCCAGAGAGTTGGCTTTCCGATACTCCGGACTGCTTCTTATCTCCTTCAGAATCCTGTCGAACTCCTTCAACCGTTTGCTCGCACGTTCCCAGGCTTCTTGGGTCTCCGGGCTCTCTGCCATTGCTTGGAGGAAAGCTTTCCCGGCTTTGACAGCCATAGGTTTCTGGGATTTGCGAAAATGGTCCACGAAATCTTCGTCTGCGAGTTCAGGTTGGCTAGTAGCCCTTGATTGGCAATGATAAACCAGTCAAAGGAGCCATGACAACTGCCACCAACCGGTCAACTGGTCCCTAAACGAAAGATGAAGACGCGAAGGTCCGGCGCGGCATCGATCATCTGCCCGGCCAGGTTGTCGTAGGCAATGACCCGGCTTCGCCGACAGCACAGCTCGTCGGCGACAATTGGAAATCTGCTGAACGACTCCTTTGGGTGCCCACCAGTGATCCGCAGTCCGTAGTCCTGGGAACGACGCTTGCCAATCATCTTGGGGTGCCCTTTCTGCTTTACGATGATGATCATGTTCGGATTTCACATCGTTGTTCAAGCAGCTCAAGGTCAATGAGAATCTCATCGCTTCGAGTCGCTCCGCGTACCGCCGAGATGGTCCAAGGCATCGGAAGAGCAATCTGCCAAAGTCATCTCATCGAAATCGATCACCGCTCAGCTCGTTGAGCATCTTGGCCGTGCAAAGATCTGTAACGTCGTCGTGGACTGCATCCCAATGATGAAGAATCCGTTCGCGACACAACCTGGCTTGCGCCCTACCTCAGCCTGTCGCGCCGAAGCATAGTGGTCTTGTCAGATACGGACGACCCGGTAGCCACGGAGAAACAGTTTACGATGTTCTCGACCATCACCTTCTGTGGAGCCCAAGACGATCACCACTCTGGCGGACCACCAATCCATTTATATGAGCCACGCCCAAATCATCCTCGCCGAAGAAGACGATGACGAAGGAGTCGCTTACGCAGAGCCGTTCACGCGGAAGCGGCCCACTCCGGCAGACAGTGCATTTGTTGCCGAGAATGTCGCTGCACTAACAACTCTGGAAGTAGCCATCTACATATTGCACTGGTAGGTTCTGCCGTTGTATCGTTGATGAACGATGAACAATCTCGGAAAGAAGAAGGGTCAGATGATCCCGAGTTCAGGTTCGATACGTGTTTGCCACGAAGTGCTTCTGGTACTGATAGCTTTCTGCTTTCTGATCGATGTATGCAGCCTGTGCGCCGACCAACATGCGGCGGCGCGGTTCAAGGGCACGGGCAAGGCCGATCCGATCCGGATTACGAACGTGAGCTGCGGAGAAGCCGGCGCCAAAGGCACGGGTATCGTGAGCTTCGATCTGGCATGGGGCCACTCCTGGCGCGCCGCCTGGGAGGTCCCGGCAGCCGCCCACGGCGGCAAGGACACGCTCAAGCTCGAGAACTGGGACGCGGCCTGGATCTTCGTCAAATTCAAGAAGCCCGGTGTCAGGCACTGGGAGCATGCCACGTTGTCAACTGAGGCTGGAGACCACCAGGTCCCGGCGGGCGCGAGCGTGGATCCCGGGATGACCGACGATGGGAAGCAGGCCGTCGGGGTGTTTATCTACCGTAATGCACCGGGCAGCGGGCAGAACAAGTGGAACGGGGTGAAGCTACGGTGGCTGGCTGGGGCGGACGGTGTGAAAAGCTTAGAGAATATGCTCGTCACGGGCGCTCGCCCTGCGCGGAAGAGCCCGAAGAAGAAAGTGCCTGAAATCGAACAGGATGATGGCGACGGTCTTGGCGGGCTGTTTGAAGAGGCCTTTGCCGAGAAGGAGGCGGCTGATGCCACGAAGCGTCAAGCCGGCAATGTGCAGATCCGGGTATGTGCCATCCACATGGTCTATGTGCCGGAAGGCGCGTTCTGGGCCGGTGACGGAACCACGGAGCCGAAATTCATCGCCGGGCAGCTCACGGCATCCAATACAGCGAAACCGATCCGGATAAAGAGCGAAGGGGAACTGCGGGTCGGCGGTAGGAGCCGCACTGGCATGGGCAACAACGATTGCATAGGTACCTACGACGACTTTTCCACCGGGGTCTCGTTCGCACTCCCCGCCCGGTATCCCAAGGGGTATGCTGCATCCTACTGCATGAAGCACGAAATCACGCGCGGCGATATGGCGATGTTCCTCAACACGTTAAGCGAGAACATCAGAAAGCGGCTGGGTGACGGTAGCGTGGGTCAGGGAATCAGGCGTCAGGGGTCGGGAGCGGCTGCCGTCTATGTCGCTGACGCCCCCCACATGCCCTGCGGCGGTTTCAGTTGGACACTAGGCATGAATTTCGCGGCATGGGCTGGACTGCGGCCAATGTCCGAGCTCGAGTTTGAGAAGGTCTGCCGTGGCCCGCTCAAGCCGGTGCCTGGCGAATTCGCCTGGGGCACAGCCGAGATCTTGGGGACTAACAGCAAGGAGGGGCCGCCTGACGGGTACGAGGTCGTAAACGCATACAAACCCAACGAGCGGGTCGAATGGGTGGGACCGAGCGATCCCAATGCCAAGCGCGGCAATGCGGCTTGGCTCGGAACGATATGGCAGAGCAACAAGCCGTTCGGGTCCGCGGCGAATGAGATCAACCGGCCACTGCGCGCCGGGATCTTCGCGACACCCGAGAGCGACCGGGTCGCCGCTGGCGCTTCCTACTGGGGTATCATGGAACTAAGCGGCAACCTCGTTGAGGGCTTCGTGCGCCTGGGACATGCCCGGGGACGGCAGTTTGCGGGCGGGCACGGCGGTGGAAATGCTCCTCCGGAGCCCTGGGAACATCTGGACGTAGGGTATGATCCAGCCACGGTCACGCGAGGTGGGGGACTCACTACGGGTAGCCGTAGCCTTCAGGTTTCGGCTCGCGGCGGCAGGGAACTCGGTGGACAGAACCGAGTCTTATCACCCCGATACGGATTCCGCTGCGTACGCTCGGCCGCGGCCGGCCGTCCGCCGGTAGCGGCGTCTGCCCCCAGCGTGCACGCCTCGCGCCTGTTCAACAAGGCGGTGCGCATCGAAAACGTTAAGAACAGTGCCCGCGACGTAAAGACGGCCACACTTACGTTCGATATCGCTTGGGACGACTCCTGGCGCGATGCAAAGAACCACGACGCCGCCTGGATCTATTTCAAAACGCGCTCCAAAAGCATGGGGGACTGGCAACACGTCAAGCTGGTTGCGGATCGTGTGCTCAACCCCAGGGGATATCGTCGCGGTGAAGGAACGCCTGTCGATTTGATCGTGCCAGATGGCAAGGATGGCTTCACTGGTCTTTTCATTCAACGCTCCGAAGCCGGGAAGGGTGCCGTCAAGATTCGGGGCGTCACGGTTCTGTGCGAAGCTCTCCCCCTGAAACCTTCCCTACAGCCCTTCGGCATCGAAATGGTCTACGTTCCCGGAGGGGCGTTCTATCTCGGTTCAGGCGGTAGTGAGGCGAACCGTTTTTTCAAATATACCGACGGCAGCCAGAACACCTTGCCATATCTGGTGTCCGCTTCAGGAGCTATACCAACCGGCCCGCAGAAGGACAGGTTATGGGCTACCGGCGCACAACCTGACGGCTCCGACGCAGGCGAGCTCCCGGCGGCATATCCCAAAGGCTACCGGGCCTTTTATTGTATGAAATGGGGCATCAAGCAAGGGCAGTTTGCCGCCTTCCTGAGCTTGCAGTCAAAGGTCCGGTCCACCGAACACCAATATCAAAGGGGGAACTGGCCGGTCCGTACGATCGGACGGATCGGCGGGGAGGGCCTGACCTGGTGGCAAGGCGCCGGATTCGCCGCCTGGGCCGGGCTGCGGCCGATGACAGAGCTGGAATACGAAAAGGCGCGTCGCGGTCCCGAAAAACCGGTTCCAAATGAGATGGTGCAATCGTTTTGGAAAATCAGGGATCTCGCCGGGGGCACGCCTTTTGACCGCGTCGTGTCGGTCGAGCCGGTCGCAAAGGGATTTGCGGGTACGCACGGCCTCGGTGAACCGGTCCTGCCGAAAGACTGGCCCGCAGAGCAAGGCACAGGAACAGCACTGCGCGGCGGTGGAATTGGAGGGGCCGCGGCGGTTTCCCATCGGAACGAGTCCTCCGGCAACGATAGTCTCACCAGGCAGAGCGCCAGGCTACCCGGCTGGCACTATGAGGGCTGGCGCGGTGTGCGTACCGCCCCCGGCGCAGTCGTGGCAAACACGGCGACAACGGGCGCCGGGAAGCAGTTCGCCCTGAAACTTGACCCGTTGCCCGATCTGAGAGAGCACGACATCAATATTGTTGTGCTCAGCGGGAGTTTTCTAAACAGGAGCGACAAGGCGCTGAAGGTTACGGTAGGCTCCGCCATGCCCGACGGCTGTTTCCCAGGTGGCGCGGCGGCCCGGACGCTCACGGCAGCGGCCGGCGCCGAGACGCCGTTCCAGCTCACGATGGTTCTCACCGAGAGTGTTCTACGCACGGCCCGCCGTACCCAGCGGTTGCCGTTTCAGGTGCTTTCAACGGACGGCAACGTGCTTTCAGAAGCAACCGTCAACGTGCCATTGGACAACCCGCTGGCCGCAAAGCCGCCGGTTGTCAGGTCTGTGACCGGAGGCCAGATCCATGTCGCTGTTGCCAATATGACCGGACGTGCACATGCACTGACAATCCGTTGGAAACCACCGGCCGATATCAAGATCAAGGAACCGGAACAGCGCTTTGAAATTGGCCCACACGCCACGGCGAAGGCGACTTTCGTCTTCCCCCCCCAACCGGTCAGCGACTTCGGCTACCGCGCCCTGCCCTATCAGGTTGTCACCGCAAACGGCGCCGCACAGACAGCGGAGACTGTCACCGAATTCCGAGTTCAATCACGATGGTGGGTTGGCCAGTATCAGATCCCTGACACGAAAGGCCCGAAGATGAGCGGGGGCGGTATATTGGATGATGAAAACAGCAACCTTGAAGGGCTCGGCGGACTCGGCGAAATCGTTGCGGATCCGCAGAACAAGAAGAAGGACTCTTTCCCGGATCCGCCACCCGGCCTGTTCACGGCGAAGGGGCCGCCGAAACGTTGGAAGGAAGTAGTCCACGGCGGCAGTCTCTGGGTCAGCCTCCTCGATCCGTTGCCCAAGGCGAACACCATTGTCCTGGCAGCCACACGCGTGTATGCGCCCACCAATCGCGAGGCAACGCTCAGCATGGTGAGCGAGAGCCGGGCAGCGACCTGGGTAGACAATCGGATCTTCTGGCGAGCGAACCGCGGTTTGCCGGCGCCCACCCGGCCCTTCTTCGGGCGCATCTGGCTGAACGGCAAAGTCGTGCATGACACCAGGCCGAACGCGAAGACGAGTAAAGGCCCGACCCGCCTGCGGAAAGGGCAAAACACGCTGTTCGTGCAGTGCAAAGCGAACACAGGTGATGTCCAATTACTGGCTAACTTGTTTGTGCTGTTTCTGCACCCGAAGAACGGCCATCTGATGAAAGATCTCGTACTTGATGTGCAGGGCAGACCATGAAGTTAGAAAACTCCATTCGTGTTCGCATCGGTCGGCTGTGCATGCTCGCCTTTGGCATGCTACTGCCCGGCCAGGTCGGCTTTGGTGCAAATTACTTCGATCCGCAGGTGCGGATAACAAACATCAAGATTCTGCCGCGCGACGCCAGAACCCACGCAATCCAGTTTGATGTCTCGTGGGACAGCGCTTCGCGGAACGACAACACACACACCGCCGCATGGGTGTTCTTCAAGGTCCGGGCCAACAAGACTGCGCCCTGGCAGCATGTGCGACTTGCCGCGGACCGTGTTCTGAACCCGGACGGTTACGGGCACGAGAACAATCCCGAGGGTGCGGGGGACGGCGGCTCGCTTGCTCACTACCTTGGCAAACCACAGGACAAACGGATTGAGGGGATCGAAAGCCGGCCCGACATCTTCCTGAATAAGGAACGCAACACGCCGCTGGAGTTCCTGGTACCAGACGGCCCGGACGGATTCACCGGCGTATTCCTGCGACGGGCCGGGAATGGTGGCGGCGCTGCAAATACGCGTGCGGTTACACTGCTCTGGGATATCACGCTGTCGAAACACGATGTCCTTGCAAAGGCCCTGTCGGGGGCCGAGTTCCGCGCGCCTTCACCAGAGGACACTCCGAGTGTGCCGGAAGACTTCCACAACATTGTTCGATTTGGTCGCTTTGAGGGCACGGATGTTGAGTTCCGGTCGTTCGGGGTCGAAATGGTTTACGTGGCCGAAGGCCCCTACTACCTGGGAACCGGTGGCCCGGAGGTCAACGCGTTTCACCTCAGCAAGGCGGACGGCAGTGGCGTCTCGCCGTATCGGGTGACCGGGCCGGGCGCGATCCCCACGGGCCGAGAAGAAGGAAGACTGTGGGCTAACGGCGCATCCCCGGAGGACGGCGGCGAAATTCCGGCCTCGTTTCCGAATGGGTTTCGGGCATTCTACTGCATGAGACAGCACGTCACTCCCGGGCGCTACGCCCAGTTCCTGAGCACCATGACACCGGCACAGGCCGAGGCGCGTGGGCCTATCACCACCAGGGTAAAGCATGGGTTCCGAGTTCTGCGTATAGGCAGGGCCCCGGACTACCTGTTTGCATACCGGAACGGTGGCGCACGGGATGGATCCGGAATGCGCATGATCTCCTGGGCGGATTCTGTTGCCTACGCCTCCTGGGCAGGGCTGCGGCCGATGAGCGAGCTGGAGCTTGAGAAGGCGGTCCGCGGCCCCCGCTATCCGGTCGCCGAGGAAGTCGGCCCATCCTACTGGGGCATTCGGGCGATCGGGCCGTTTGAGTGGGAGTCCTTCAAGAGCTGGGAACAACAGTGCGAGCGCGTGGTGACCGTAGGCAATGCGACGGGAAGCAGATTCAAGGGCACGCACGGTCGCGGGACGCTGACGCCCCCGGTGGACTGGCCGAAGGCCGATGCAGTTGGATCGGGTTTCAGGATCCACTATTTCGACATGGCCGGCCGCGGTATCGACCTGGTGCGCGCACGTGCCTCGGACCGCATGAACACCGCCGTGGTGAGAACTGACCGAAACCGTGACTTCAAGTTCCGCGCCGTACGCACCGCGCCGCTGCAGAATCCGAATGCCCGGGAATAGCGTACGTGGCGGGCGAACAGAGCACATGTTCCGTCCCTGTTTCATACCGCGGATTTTTCGAGCAACTGGGATTATGGGGGCGACCGGAGTTGCGCACAGGGGGGCGCGGTGTGGAGGAATCCTGGGTGCGCCAGCGTCCCGCTGGCATATGGGAGCGACCTTGGGTCGCTATGCCGGCGAGACGCCGGCGACCCCAGGGAGCTATTGCGGGCGAAGCCAGCCTTCGGTTCATACCTTCTCCGCTTCGTGTACGATATGCACAGTTAAATTCCTGTTGGGTGAACCGGCGATGAAATGCTGAATTTGGAGTAGAGACAACCCATGAGACGGTTCATTGTCATATCGTCCGTGGCTTCCGTTCTGGCGTTTCCGGCGCTGGTTGAAGGAGAGCCTGATGTACCAAGTCTTAAACCGCGCGATCTGACGCCCGTGACCTGGCTGAAGGCGTCAAAACACGCGCCGGTCGAGGTCGTACGCAATGGCAAGGAACGGGCGGTGGTCTATGTGGCCGATGCGAAGGCCCTTAAGGAGGTCCCTCCGGAAGGCAAGAAGAATTTCGGGACACCGCCGGCGTTGAGGCGCCTGATTGATGAGCTGATAGATGTGGTCCGCATCAGAACCGGCGCCACTCTCGAGCTGGTCAAGGAACTTCCAGCCGCAATTCAGCCGGCCATTGTGATTGGCGACTGCGAGGCGGCGCGCAAAGCCGGGATCGACACGGCGAAACTTCCGCCTGAGGGCTTTGTCGTCAAGACGGCACCGAATCGTGTGTTTCTGGTTGGCGGCGGTAAAGCGGACAATGCAACGACCTGGGCCGTGGCTGATTTCCTGGAACGCTTCGCCGGCGTACGCTGGTACTGGCGGGCGGAGTATGGTGGCCGCTCGATCCCGCGCGATGCCTCTCTGATTATTCCTCCTTCGCATTATCGTGACCAGCCGGTCTTTGGTCTGAGGAACCACTACATTGACCACTCCGGCATGTTCGCTCTCCACAGCGAAGGACACAACAGGGGTGACCAGATGCCGCTCCCCTTTCCGCAGGGCGTCGTTCGAGATAAGGACAAGGCCGGATTGGCACCCGATAGGCGGTATACGGCCGATCTAGCTCTGATCCGGCACGGCCGCAATCTCGACTACGATACAGGACTCATTCAGGGACATGCGGGGATGTGGGGCGGCTTAGGGGCACTCAAAGGGGATGGAACGCGGAGCAAACGATGGGTCTGCTATAGCGCGCAGGCAACTCTCGATGCTTACCTGGATCGATTGTCAAAGCACTGGGATTCGGATCCTCTACTGGTTTGGCAGCATAAAATCATCACAGGGAAAAGCTGCACCGTCTATTTCCCAAACAGTCCCGGCATGCCATGTCGCTGCCCGGTCTGTACGAAGACTGCGTCCCGATATCGCGACGACGCTGAACTCAAGAAAGCCTTGGCCGCAGAGCATGGCGATCGTCGAGCCTTCGAAATAGTCGAAGAGCGTGTGCATATTCAGGTCTTCGGCCTGTTTATGCATCGATTATGTGAGGCGGTCAAGAGGCGCTGGCCCGACAAGACGGTGGTCTTTCGGAGCGCGAACTTGCCGCCTCCGGACGACGTGAAGTTTTCCGATAACTTGCGGGTGGATGCGGTGTGGCCAGCTAACTGGTGGTCACTGGGCGTGGAGATGCACCCATCCCTGGGTCGCGGATTCGAGAAACGAATCCGGGAGTGGGGCGTGCCGGTCGTGACGGAAGGCTCCGCTTCCAGCCCAAGCGACTGGACATACGGGCCGGTGGAGTATCCGCACCTGGTGCAGGATTTCTATTCCCGCAACCGCGACTGCCTGCGTGGCTCGACCCTCTCAATATTCTGTGGAAAGATATCAGTGTCCAACGCTCCCACGTCGTATGTCTGGCGGCGCGTGCTGTGGAATCCGGATCTGGATGTGGATGCGACCTTGGACGAAATGTGCCAGCGGCTTTTCGGCCCGGGTGCTGGCCCGGCCCGCGAACTGCTACGACTGGAGTGCGATCGCTGGGAGAAGACACCCCTGCACCGACCTCTGGCGGCGGAAGATCTTCATAAGGATCAATCACCCGGACCGCGCGGCACCGGCACCCTTGCGCAAGAGTTCCGTTTGCGAGACGACCTGTATCGCGAGATTTGGCCGGCGGACGTGGTAGCCCGCATGAAGGCTCTACGGGATCAGGCCCTCAAGCAGATCGAAGCATCCAGCGACAAGCATGCTTTGCAGGCGTTCCTTTACTGGACCTGGACCTTCGATCCTTTCCTCGAAGAAGCTGCCGCAGTCCATCGGAAGCTGCCCGTGAACTTTGTTCGTGAGGAAGGTAAAGCTTCATTTGAATCGATCGACGGCTTGCCTGCAGACCTCGCTCTCGATCTGGGAGAGGGGGTGGAAGTGAAGCTGGTGCTGATCCGGCCAGGCGAGTTCATGATGGGCAGCCAGACGAATAGCTGGGGACACCACAGAAACGAGAGTCCCCAGCACCGTGTGCGGGTCACGAAGCCGTTCTATATGGGAATCCACGAAGTGACGGAGGCGCAGTACTCAGCCGTAACGCGTTCAAGCCCATCGAGGGGCGGCAAGGACCGGCCGGTGGGAGGGATCTCCTGGAACGACGCCATGGATTTCTGCAGCAAGCTCTCAAAGAAGACCGGTAAGAGCGTGCGACTGCCCACCGAGGCCGAGTGGGAATACGCCTGCCGCGCCGGCACGACAACGCTGTGGTCCTTTGGGGACAACGAGGGCGATCTGAACAAGTACGCCTGGTACGCCCATAAAAGGTTAAAGGATGAGACAACGAGGGACGTGGGCGGCAAGAAGCCCAACCCCTGGGGCCTGTACGACATGTACGGCAATGTGCGCGAGTGGTGTCTGGACCGGTTTGCTGCTGACTTTTACAAGTGGGCCCCCACCGACAACCCGAGCGGGCCGGAAACTGGCATGTTTCGTGTCTTGCGGGGCGGCTCGGCCTACAACCTGATCTTTGGCCGCAACGCGGAACTGGCCCGTTCTGCACGCCGGGCCTACGGCCATCCAGACATTCGCAACAAAGAGGTCGGCTTCCGGATGGTGGTTGAGGCTGATGGTGGGCAGAAGTGATATTGTGCGCGTGTTTTCCCTGGGGCAGGCGGCCCACATTCCTCCTGATCATTCTCGAAAGTGTGGTCGTTTTCACTCTTTCAGAGGAGGGTGATAGATTCCTGTTCGAAAACCTCTTCGGGCACGACGTTTTCTCCTTGGGCAATCGTAGGCCGGGGCCCGGCTCTCCGAAAGACGGACAGGTTGTCCGTCCTACGATGCGTCCGATGAGCTCACGGTATCTGCTTCTACTTCTGAACAACAAAACTCAATACGATTTCCGAATGGTCACCTGTTTTTTTCAGCCCCGAAGGTGCTGATACCTTTAGACCGCTGTTCTGCTTCGGTACGTATCGATAGGTACCCGGATGCCGGGCTGAGTAAAGGTCCCTTAACCTGCCTGACACCTTGCCGTCTTGTGCTGCAGGGAGCGGCGATGAGAAAGTGTAAGTCTGCCGCAATCCGGGCGAGAGCTTCACGTCCCCATCAGGTCGCATTGGGAGCCGTCTCTCGCCGATAGTGATTTCGAGTTGGCCTGCGAGCGCTTCCCTGAAAGGCGTGAAGTATTCAGCTTTCTCGGACTGGCTGATACGACCGTTGCCATCTCTATCCATGCGATGCAACTGGATCAGCACTGACCGTTCAGTCAGTTCGATTCGGTAGCTGAGATGCAGACGCCCATCTTTTACCCACATTCGCAGGGTCCGTTCCACGTGATCCACGGGTGATTCGTGAGCAAAGCCGGGAGTGCCGAGAGCTATGATCAACGCTACCAGAAATGCCACGCTAACGACAGACGGGATTTTGGTTGATGCACCTGCCATCGTTCAGAACCCCTCCGGTATGTAACTGCGGGTGAGGCCACGGTCCAGGAATTTCTTGAATCCCAGCGAGTCGACCGATGGATGCAGCACTGATTTGATAAAACTTGATTGGCGGAGGGACTTGCACTTCACACGGTATTTGTGGGGATTCGCCGCGCCCGCGGCCCTTACCGCGCCGTAGAGCTCGATGAAGTCAGTCGAATCCAGGCCAAGCCCTATGACAGGATGGTCTCTCTTCATTTCCTCAAGCCGCATCAGAATCTGAAATCGGACCGCTGGAGAGCCGGAGCGATAGCTTTCCTGCAACTTCATTGCCGCGCCCGCCTCCTTCCGGCGGAATTGTGCCAGCGCCACGCACGCCTTCATGATCTCTACCGACTCCGGGTTGCTTGCCTCCGGCTCGATGTCATCAAGCAACTGGCCGATCGTCTCGCCCTTGAAACCACCCATCGCCCATAAGGCCTGACTGCGGACGCTTTCGGGCGCGGTCTCGTCGCTGGCAAGATTCGTGACAGCTGCGGCGGCCCCTTGAAACTGCATCCGATCCACTACACCAATGAGATGCTCGACAATGAACTGGCTATTGTCAGTCTGGAGAAGATTCAGCAGGATCGCACGGGCTTCACCATTCCCGATTTGTTCGAGGGCCAAGACGATCTTGAGTCGAACCGCATCGTTTTTCTCGGCGTTCAACCACCGATGGAGTTGCGGCACAACGCGGGGGTCTCGAGTGGCTCCCGCGGCATCAACGAGTGAGGTGAAGCTCTCTTTCTGCGATTGAACGAGCTTGATGACCAGCTCGGAAGTCTTGGGATCGATCTTGGTTTCCGGGATCAATTCCAGCGCAGCGCCAAGGACTCCGTCCTCGGGATGTTTGAACGCTGCAAGGATAATCTGTCTTCGTTGCGGCCATTCGTTGCGGTCCGCCGCGTAAAGAATCTTCTTTCTGATGCCGGGGTTGCTGCAGCTCTTGAAAAGTGAAAGCATGGCCTGCCCGGCCTCCGGCCTGTCAGCGGTCCAAAGCCCGAACGCATCGATGATCTCTCCAATAACCTTAACATCCTTCTCGGCTCTCAATCTCCCGAGGAGCGACCGGTGACTGAGATCGGAAGCGAATCGACCAAGCGTGCCCGCCGCAGCCGAGCGGACATCCGGAGAGACAGAACCCAGGCTTCGGACGGCAAACGATTCCATTCGTGAAAGTACCTCTTGGCCTGCTCGAGACCCGATACGCCCCGTCCTCTTTTGGCCCATAGCCGTCAATAAGGAGACCAGCGTCGGAGCATCGGCGAGAACGGCGTCCGATGACGCTAATGACTCGAGAGCCTTGTAGAGCTTGTCCGCATGCTGCATTTCGTTCTCATATCGCATCCACTTCGCCCACTCACGCAGTAGCAGTTGGAGGTGCACGAGGCGTGGTTTCTTAGAGATCGCCTGCTGGCTGATCCAATCAAGAGTTGGCAGCGGGGCCGCACGCACAAGCGCTTCAGGCAGCGACTGCGGCCACTTCTCCCAAGCGAGAGCAACCGCCAATTTCTCCTGCTGTTTCGCTCCTCCTTTCTCATAAAAGAGGCGATAAGCTGCCAGGTCGTAGAGGCGGAGGACTTCAGGATGAAACCGCCGAATTCGCCCAGCAAACGCGATGACCTGGCAGAGATGTTCGCTGAGTTGCAGATCACTTCGATTCAGTTTCACTGCACACGCAAGAGCCGCTTCGATGCCCCGCTTCCCCGCCTCGCGAATCAAGTTAGCCGGAACTCCACGGGCTTCTTCATGAGTCGCAATTGAAGCCACCAGCTCTGACGTCGAAACATCATCGAGTGGCTGAGCGTTCATGGTGCTGGCGGCCAGTGCCATGATGAATCCGAAACGGCATAGCAATCTCATTTGTTCAATTATTGCGAGTATTCCCTGGGAACGCCGTTGACGCTGCAAGTTCCAGGGACCGCCGTTGACGCTGGGCACGCCGGCGTCCCGCCGGCCAGGCGATCTCCGGTCGCTTCCGAGTGCCAGCGAGACGCTGGCGTGCCCAGGGAGATTTCCAGGGCACGCCCTGAACTCGATGTACATTCTCCTGGTAGTGCTTCCTGCTTTATTTTCATGTTTCCTAGCATCAAGTTCAGAGCTTTTTCGTTGGTAGCGCGGGCTTCAGCCCGTCTTTGCGGACTAAAGCCCGCGCTACGAACTGAGACGGCAGCGTCCCTCAGAGGAGAATGATTAGGAGGATGATTAGGAGAATGTAGACCGCCGGTTCTTCCCTGGGCACGCCGGCGTCCCGCCGGCCAAGCGACCTCCGGTCGCTTCCGAGTGCCAGCGAGACGCTGGCGTGCCCAGGGATGTTTCCGAAACGATGACGGGAGGGACGCACGCGCCCAGGATTGACAATCACTTCTTCAACTCCGGCGCGGTGCGTACGCCGCGCCAGCCGTAGATGTCGCTGCGTTCGGGGTCCGTGCGGGCGGCGTCGAGGCGGTATGAGGTGGTGAAATGCTGGGAAGGGAGGTAGCCGATGCACCATTGGATCCAGCCGGCACGCATGCCAACGCCGATGGCGTCGTTCTGCGGCCAGTCCGCGGGCAACTGCAGTGTGCCGCTGCCGTGCGTGCCGGTGAACGCACGGCCTTTGGCATTGCCGACTGTCACTGGGCGCTCACGTGGGTGCGCGTTATACCGTCCGCCGCCGAAGTTGATTCCCCAGAACGAATAGCCTGCCTCGTCCGGCACCGGCTCGCGTGGCCCGCGCATGGTTTTTTCGTATTCGAGTTCGGTCATCGGGCGCAGTCCGGACCAGGCAGCGAACGCCGCGCTTTCCCGCCAGGACATCCAGCGGGTATCCGTGTGTTTCCCGCCTGCTTTGTAGGTGTAGTTCGGCGATTTCCCTTCACGGTTCAACCAGCCGACGCGATAGCCGCCGTAGCCGCCGGCATGATAAAACTTGTCCGCCAATTCTGCGGGCAGACTCCGCAGAAAGTCGGCGTACTGGCACGTGGTGACCGTGCGGGCCATACAATAGAAGGCCTTGTAGCCGTTGGGGAAGGTTGCGGGAATCTCTCCGCCGTCCTCCGGTTGGGCGCCGCGGGCCCAGAGTCGGCCTATCTGCTTTCCAGTTGGGATCGCACCAGGTCCCGTCACCCTGTAAGGCACGGTGTCGCGATTACCGTCGGTGTACTGGTAGAACGCGTGCGACTCGTTGCCGCCCGAGCCCAGGGAGAACGGGCCTTCGCCCACGTACGTCATCTTGTACCCGTACGCCACGACCGCGACTTTAGTGTCGTGTTTAACGCCCGGACTGGCCGTCAGGTCCCAGAGAGCAGTGACTTTGGTTGCCTTCAGGAGGGATGGTGGGCCGTCGTGAGCAGGCCGTACAATCATGCCGGTAAACCCGTCGCCGCCATCCGGCACGACGAACTCGAGCAGCGCACCATTTGCCTGGCCATAGCCGGTCGGATTCAGCACTTTGTCCGCAGCCAGCCTGACGTGACGCCACTCATTTTCACCATTGACTTTTACCTTAAAGAAAATCCAGGCCGCGTCATGGTTAACCTCGTGACGCCATGACCCCGTCCAACTGACATCGAAGCTCACGATCGCGGTGGTCTTGTTTCGCGGTGACACCGTGAGGTTGCTGAAAAGCACATGGCTGCGTGGGTTGGGCTGGTTGCCCGCCTTCATGGATTTCGCATCTTCGATGTTTTGAACTTGGCCCACGGCGCAGGGCGCGGTGGCAACTAGGATCAGAGCGAAGGCAAGCGCGGGCGCGCGATTAAATCCCTGGGCACGCCAGCGTCCCGCTGGCAAGGGGAGCGACCGGAGGTCGCTAAGCCGGCAACCAAAACCCTGGGCACGCCAGCGTCCCGCTGGCAAGGGGAGCGACCGGGGGTCGCTAAGCCGGCGGGACGCCGGCGTGCCCAGGGGATGGCGGAAATTCTTTGATGAACGTAAAGAAGCCAAATTTTAAATCCCTACTTGTCGAGCACAAAACGCGGGTACATGGACCGCCGGAATGGGTATGAAACTGTCGGCGCCCACTGGAAGCGGTAACGCATCCCTTCGAGTTCGTCGTCCTTGTCGTCGTCGCAGAATATAAAATAGTAGGCGCACTCTTTGCCGGGTTCGAGACCGAGAACGGCCAGGGGCAGACGCAGTTCATAAATGGTGGTCTTTGCAGCGGCGTTCCGTACTACGGTGTAAGTGATGGACTTGGTCTGGGCCTTACGCGGTCCCGTCCACTTGTGGAAGACCACTCCAGAATCGGTCAGCGCAAGCCCTAGGTTCCAGTGGGTACCTTTAGCGGTAACCAGAGAGAACTGAACAGCATCCCCATTCCAGATTTTGTCGCCGGTCTGGGTGTTGACGTGCTCGTTATCGGTCGCCTTGACTGCCACGCAGAGGGCCTCGCCGTCCCAACCCATGTAGGCCTTGACGCTCATGTCCCAGGCCCCGCGCCAGGGGACTTTGCAGTGGATCGACGGGGAAAAGCGGAATTGTGTCGGGTAGATGTGCTTAGGGCTGTCGAGTGTCAGAAGGGGTTTGTCCCATTCCTTCAGATCACCGTCGGCCTCGAAGGCTTGCTTCAGGCGCGGGAGGTGCGCGGTCTGGAGGTTGAGTCGGCCGGATACCGGATTCATGGCCGAGTCTCCCTTGGGAGCCGAACGGGCAGCGCGCCAGCCGGCGTACGGATTCGTGCTTCGATCCGAGCTCGCATGGCTCGGTTCCAGTCGGCCGGATATCAGCAGGTGGGTAGGCGTCTCGTGTGCCGCACCAAGATAATCGCCTCGCATCATGGCGGCGCTGATATCCGTCGGCCAGTCCGTGGGCAGTTGTATGGTTCCTCTCCCGTGCGTGCCCTTAAATGCTCGGCCTGTGGTGCTGCTGACTGACACTGGGCGCTCATAGATGCCCCCGAGTTGTACTTTCTTTACGCCCCAGTACGACAGGGTGCTGTCGTTGGGCACTGCGGTTTGCGGGCCGCGGATGGATTTTTCGTACTCGAGCTCCGTCATCGGGCGCAGGCCGGACCAGGCGGCGAACGCCGCGCCATCACCCCAGGATATCCAGGCGGCTCGCCCATCTGTTTCGGTTGCTTCGTATTTGTAGTTGGGTGCCTCTCCCGTACGTTTGACTGCCAGGCTGTGGCCCCCGATGCGATAGTGTTTCTCAGCCTGCTTCGCGGTAATCGTGTTAAGAAATCCTGCGTACTGGGCCTGCGTCATGTACGGATACTTCATGCAGTAAAACGCCGAATAACCGTTGGGGAAAGCCGCCGGGATCATGCCGCCATCCTCCGGTGGGAAACGTATCGCCCAGAGCTTTCCTTTCTCCTTCCCAGTCGGAATCGGTCCGGGTCCCGTTACCTCGAACGGTGCGCCCTTGCGTTGCGCGATCATTGCCGCCCAGACAAAGACTTCCCGGCTGTGTATGAATTTGGAAGGACGAATCTCGCGGTCACCGAACCTGTAAAACCAGTTCAACTCGTTCCCACCGTGGCCTGAGCTGACATACGGTGCCGTTTCCTCGTTGCCCCTGCCCAGGTAATACGCGCCTTCTGCCACGTACACCATCTCGATGCCGAAAGCCCGGACTTCGATCTTAGTGTCTTTTCCGATGCCCTTGATGTTCTGCCAGTCCCAAACTGCAGTGACCTGTTGTGCATCTACATCTCCAGAGGCGTCCGTTGACGCCAGCCTCAGAAACATGCCGGAGAATCCATCCTCTCCGTCCGGCACAACAAACTCGAGCGGCGTCCCGTCTACTTTCTGGCCGTAGCCGGTTGGGTTCAGCACTTTGTCCGCAACCAGCCTGGCGTGCTGCCATTCAGCCTGGCCCTCGGGGCGCACCTTGAAGAAGACCCAGGCCGCGTCGTGGAAGCTCCCGTGTCGCCAGGCGTGCAACCAGCTTACGTCGAACTGAATGGTTGCAGTCTGGTCATCGCGCGCGATGACCGACGCATTGCCGATTCGCAATTCATCCGCTTTCACCCAGCCCACGCTCAACAACAGACAGCAGGCGATTGAATTCGCGCAGGTCTTCGATGCATGTACATTTCGTGGCCGAATCATTCAGTGTCTCCTTGTTTGTCTTTGACGATCTTCCCGGGCGGTCGGTCTACTTTCTCCTAATCATCCTCCTAGTCATTCTCCTAGTCATTCTCAAAAAAAGCAGTCGTTGTCACTCCCTCAGAGGAGAATGATTAGGAGGATGATTAGGAGAATGATCTGAGCACCGTAGGCCGGGGTGGCAGCCGGGCTTGGAAAGACGGACAACCTGTCCTTCCTACGCTCAGAGCGTTGCTCTACGCAACCATTCCTGAGACATATAACGTTTAGCAAAACGTATTTCAATAGACGCCTGATACTCATAATCATGGTCTTGAATTACATTTTAGGCCAATTACAATGCAGCGCCCATGAAAAGTATTGTTTGTTCAAACGTTTCGTGAATCTGGACGTGCGAGCATATTTGGGGCGTAGCCCAATGCCGGTGATTTCCAGGGCTTGAGGTCTATATTCTCAAGAAAGCGCTCGTTGTCACTCACTCTTCGCTGGTCGCGGGCGTGTCCAGGGAGTAGCGTATGCTGACACCGGCCCGGACAGTCTGATTGCCTACATCGAAGAGACCACCGACTATGCGAAGGGCGACGGAATTCTGCTTTATTGTGATCGTGCTGGCTGCGCAGGTTGTCGCCGAGGAACGGGCGGAGGTGCCGCGGTCACATGGTTCGGTCAGCAAAGTGGATGAAGCGATCTTACGCGTTCCGTTCCTCTCTGAGGCGCCGAAGATCGATGGCGTCATGCAAGCCGGCGAATGGGCTGACGCGTCGGCGTTGTCTGCCTTCTATTACGATTTCCATTTCGGTCAGTTTCGCTTTGCAGCGCCCAAGCAGACGCAGCTTCAAATGTACGCCGGCTATGACCGTGAGAACCTCTATTTCTGCTATCGATCACCGGTCTATCCAGTGGGGTCTTGGATGAAAGCGCGCGGCCGATTCCCGGACGTGCTGGAACATCCCCTTTACGGAATTCTCTTCGACGATCACAAGGAAATTGAACTGCGGCCCCTCGGCGATCTGAACCGCGGATACCAAATCGGCATGTTGCGCTGGGACGTTAACCCGATCGGCACGTACAACGACTGGTTTATGAGTCGGGACACTGGCAGAGACCTCAAGTATTCGTCCAGGGCAATGATCCGTTCGGTGGTCGATGATCGATACTGGGTGATCGAGTATGCCATCCCGTTCAAGTCGCTGCGTTACCGCGGCTATGACGGCAAGGACAAAGATGGACGCCCGATGGTTCAGATTCCTCCGGCGAACGGTACGGTTTACCGTGCCTGGTTCGCACGCGGGCTCGGCAGGGCCGGGGCGCTCTTCAACGCCTTTGATCAGCACGGATGGAACACCACGAAAATGAAGCTGATTTTCGACTCCAAGTCGCCCGTCTTCCAAATCAACGAACTCGGCCCGATCATGGAGGGCAAGATCGACCTGCATATGACGGTTAAGAACCACAACGATCGCTCGGAGATGGTGCGCATCGGGTTTCATGTCGAAAGTCCTTCCGGCCCTCTCTACTCGAGCTATCAATCGGAGGATATTCGGGACGGGCTGCTTGAACTACGGCCTGGCGAGGTGCGCAAATTGCGGCTGAAGCACCAGCTTGTAGGGGTCGCCAGCGACGGCAATACGTTCTGGTTCGATGTGCGCAGCGTGGGCGAGTCGGTCAAGTCGCTCTTCCGTTCTCGCCTGGTTGGTTTCCACATGATGGATGGCGGCGTGGCGGGTACCCCGCCGCTGACGTTTCGCGAACGCCGCCTGGATGTCATTAAGGAGCTGCGTCCGAAACGGGTGCCTTACTTCGACCTGAGGGTGACAGTTTCGCCATACAACAGGCGATTGGCAGCCGTGATCGACCGGGGCATTGCTGGGGTTAAGGAAGAAATCAAGACGGCGACCAATGCGCAATTGCACGTTCGACATCTGGGCAAAGATGACGAAGTTGTTCACACCGCCTCTGCACCATTCATCGGGGATTTCGCCATCTTCGATATTCAAGTTCCGGAACTTCTATCCGGTGAGTCGTACGAGGTTACGGTGCTGGCGTTCAACCAGAACATGAGAATCGTGGGCGAGCAGACTGAGACCAAGCCGTTTTTCAACCTCACGCAGGGCGCCGATGCAGCCACACCCGCGGGCCGGGGAGAACGTTTCAACCTGGCGCCCTGGATGAAGACAGTACCGAAGGATGACCCCGCGCGGATGTATTACACGCCGGGCAAGGAGAAGGACAAGCGGAAAGGATTTTTCGAGTCCCCTCCCTGGCTGGGCCTCGAGGACGGCCTTGAAGACCGAGTATGGGAGCCGTTCACCGCAATCAAACAAACGGACAACGGTTTCGAGACGCTCAAACACCGCTTCACGATCGACGGCTCGGGTCTGCCCGCGCAGATCGACATCCGCCCCGATCCGCGTGAGCTACCGCTCGAGCTGCGCGGCCAGGACGCCATCGTGCCAGCCGAAACACTGACCGAGATCGGCCGCGGCCCGCAGTTGCGCGAGCCGCTGCGCCTGGAGGCCGTGATCAAAGGCAAACGCGTGCCAGCCAGCGTGGTCTCCCGTGCCAGGGCAATGCGAGTGGGGAAAAGCGAGATCGAATACACATCCAAACTGCGCATCGGACCCATCGAAGCGGAGCTGCGGACGCAGTATGACTGCGACGGCTCCCTGCACGCCAAGATGGTCTATGGCAGCGACGCGCCCGCCGCCATCGAACGGCTGGAGCTTGTGGCGGACGTCTCCGGCAGGGTCGACCTGATGCTCTCCGAAACCGGCAACGGCCCGGGCTTCACCGGCGCGGATCGCGGCGAGTGTACGTTGCCCAATAAAACCGGCGTCCTCTGGGACAGCACGCTGACGAAGATGCCGCTTTTCTATAGTCGCTTCGTACCCTGGTTCTGGTTCGGCAGTGCGGACCGCGGCTGGTCTTATTACAGCTCCGGCGACGAAGGCTGGATTCTCGATCGGGACGGCTCGGCCATGCAGATCGAACGCAACGAGTCCGGCGACGTCACCTGGCGGGTCGTGTTCATCAACCATCCGGCCGAGGTCAAGGGCCGGCGTACGATCGATTTTTCGATCCTGACACATCCGGCCAAACCCAAGCCCGTCAATTTCCGCCGCAATGCCTGGCATTATTGTGCAGGCGAGCAGTGGGCGTCCCAAGGGCGCCTCCAGCTTGACTGGGGTGCCGAGCCCGATTTCGTGCCCTGGTCTTACTCGGAGGAGAATTTTCTGAAGCGGTGGCGGACCGCCGCGAACGCTCCCGCCGACATTCCCGAGTATCATCGGGAAGGCTGGCGAGGCGTGGATCCGCCCTACCGGCGTTGGGGACTGGGGACCGCTGGAAGTTTCTTCCTTCCCGAAAAGGACCGCCTCTTTCAAGATAAAGCACTCTACTACCTCGAGCGCTATATTCGCCTCGGCCGGCGTCTTGGCTTGTGGATGGGCGATTACTCGCCGCCGGGCATGTCGGTGAATCTGGCCATGGGCAACTCCTGGGCTCGCGATCCGAAGGACATAGGCAAGAACGAATTGCCGCTGCAGTCCAAGTTCCTGACCGGGACCATGCGGGACACTTACAAACGCCTGCTTCGGGTGCAGGCCAAACATGACCTGCCGCCACGGCACCTTTCGCGTAGCAATAACAATGCACGCATGCTCGAATCGTTCATGTGGAACAGCATCCTGTTCAGGCAGACCGGCGCCGAGGCAAAGGCTTATGAGATCGACCTGATCACCGTCTACCCCAACTCGCTCTACCGGACGATGGGGATGAATTATACCGGCCTGATCACAACGCTGATCCCCGACCGCGTGGTTGTTTCTTCAGGCGACAATCCGCGATTCGACAGGCAGCAACTTGGGCTGGCCCTGCTGCACGATTTTGGGATTATCCCCAATGGCAACAGAGGTGGCGTGCGTGGTGGGCCTCAGGGCTCCCTTAAGCACCAGGAACTGGGCGTGCGCCTGGTCGGCCGACTCGACGAGTTCGGGTTCTTTGTGGATGCGAACATCGAAAAGCTGCCCTTCTGGCGCAACGACGATTATGTCCGCATGGGCGATATGCCCGGCGATGAGTCAAAAGTCAGAGTCACCGTGTACCGCCGCCCGCTGGATACCGGCAAGGGATACAAAGCGCTTTTCGTCATCCTGAACGAGTCCGAGACCGACATCGAACTGCCGCTCGACATTCGCGATCCGAAGCGCGTCCTGGGCGGCCCGAACACGCAGCAGCACAGTAGTATTCTCGCCGGCACCGAGGTCCCCGGTGTGCTCCAGGCCGCCTGGACCGAGGCAATCAAAGAACTGCAAGACATCCCAGCTCTGATGGACCTGGAGACCGGCGTAGCGATCACCAGAATCGCTGATAAAGGCGAACGCTACGGGCCGCTGCTCGTCCCGTATCACGATTACCGGATTCTCTACGGATATTTCGAGGAATGAAAGATTTTGGGAACTACAGCCCTGGACACGCCAGCGTCCCCCTGGCATTGCGAGCGAAGCTCGCTTCCGGAGCCGGCGAGACGCCGGCGTGCCCAGGAGGTTTCCAGTACGAAGCGACAATCATTGAAGACAAGAGTATGAAAGCCACGGAAACGAATCTGCCCCGCCGAAACCTGGCCGCCGCTGCCGCAATAAGCCTGCTGATACTTGTCGCTTCCGTTGGCCGAGCCGAGATCACGCTGAAGGGGCGCGTGGTAACCACTCCGGCGCATGTAATCATGATCGGCGATACCGGCCTTCCGGCGCAGATCGAGATACGACTCGCAGATAGGGAGATACCGTTGGCCTGGAGAGGTCAAAAGAATTTGTCAGCAGCGCAAGTGAGGCGCCTGGGACGCGGTCCTCAGCTCGCCCAGCCCGTGCGACTTGAAGCCGTGATCAATGGCACGAAAGTGGTCGCCAAAGTTGAGACTCCCGCAGAAATCAAACAGACAGCGAACACCGTGATCGCCGCGGCGAACTGGAAAGCAGACGCGGTGAGCGGAAGCCTTCGACTGGCCCACAGCGCGGAAGGCGCCGTGACCGGGCAGATTGCTTTCGATCCTGGGGATGCCAGACTCGGTCGACTCGACCTGGTGCTGGAATTCAGCGGCCCGGTGGACACCGCCATTGCCGGTGATCCGGTCGCCTCAGAACCCGGCAAACCTTTGCCGACGGCCTACGGCACCCTGGCGCAGGAGCCAGGCCTGCTTTGGAGCAACGGCGACGACCCCGAGGGTGACGGCGCCGCCCATCCGGGAATGGTGCAACACTTCTTTCTGGGCAACGGTGACCGCGGATTCACGTGGCTGGCACACGGCGCCAAAGGCTTCGTGATCGGTGGCGAGCCCCCCGCAATGAGTGTCGAACGCACACGCGGGGGCGACACGATTTGGCGGATCGCCCTGGTCAACATGCCGGCAAAGGCAGGGGAGCGGACAGCCGGTTTCACACTGCTGACGCATCCGGCCCGGCAGAAAGCCTCCGACCAACGCGTGAAACAATGGCAGCCGTGGCCGGACACGACGCCCAATCCGGCGCTGGAAGCAGGGGCGCGCGGCAAGCTGGAGAGTGACCTGGTTCGAGCCGACTCGGCTACAGTGCATGAGGCAGCCGCGGCACGCGCGTTACTTGCCGGACCTGCGGGAGGCGATTCTCTTACGATCAAAGCCACGCTTGCCGACAGTTTTCCGATTGGGCTGTTCCGTTATCTGTCGGCCTCGCACACCGCGCTTGCCGCGCAGTTGCGGCTCAATTCAGCGCCGCTAACTTCGGTTGGCGCGAAGCGTGAGTCCAACCGAATCGCCCTTGGCCGGGCCCTGCTTCACGATATCGGCGTGGACATCAAAAGCCTTGCGAGTCCCGTTGAAGCGGCCTCCGCTCTGCTTGCATTGGAGCAATTCGGAATTTTCATCGACGACGGCCAGACCGAATTTTTGCCGTACTGGCGGACCGAAGGCATCCTTCGCTACGGCGAGCCGATCAAGACAGGAAAACCCAGTGCCCTGGAATTCGCCGTGGAGAATCAGTCGGCACGCACGCGGGTCTCGGCCTTCATCCGGCCGATAAAGAGACCGACCGAGGATCAGATACGCCGCAAAGCGCTCTTCATCATTGTCAACGATGGGGACAAGCCGGTGCGCGAGCTGTTGTACCTTCAGAAGCCCAAATACCTGTTCAATGCACCTAACCGGCTGACCATTCCAACAATCTACCGGCAGCTCGATTTCTCGCGTATCCCGGCCGACAGCGATTGGGGGCAGAAGAGGGTGCTCAGCGCCGAGCCTGAAGGCGACCCATTGTCCACTTCGATGGAGCGAAGCAGGGGGACGGCGTCGGGCATGGCCATCAACATGCCCGCCGAGCAACTCATGGATTTAGAGACCGGTGGCTATGTGCGCCAGCTAAAGATTCGGGAACGAAAGGACTGGGACAAAGGAACCAAGGAACTGGAAGTTTATGGTCCGGTCTACGTCCCCGCGCGCGGCATGCGTCTGCTCTATGGGGAGGGCGCCTTCTCGGTTGAGGCGCTGCAGTCATATCAAAACATAAAGGCACGCTCCGGAAGAGCGCTGAAGTAATCGTACGTACCCCTGACTCTGCAATCTTAATCATGCTCTTAATTTTTCACTGATAATCGAATTCGGAGGATCAAAACCAAGCACGTAGGACGGACAGGTTGTCCGTCTTTCCGGGCAGGGGTTGGGCACCAATGCCAAGCCAAGCACGTAGGACGGACGGGTTGTCCGTCTTTCCGGGCAGGGGTTGGGCACCAATGCCATCGGCATCTTCCCTGGGCACGCCAGCGTCCCGCTGGCTCTTTTCCGAGGCGAGCTTCGCTCGCAATGCCGGCGGGACGCCGGCGTGCCCAGGGAAGAGCCGGACTACCAGCCCGGCCTGCGATAGAGCTGCCCGATGTCGCGAGCCCGGCCTACAAATTGGTTCACGGCCATGCCTGATGAAGAGGACTAACTGAAAACTAAAAGACGATGCACTCCACCAAGACAATCATAACATCACACGCTAAGAGCTTCGCGTTCATTGTTCCTCTTCTGAGCGCCCTGATTCTGCTGGCGGACGGCACGGCACGGGCTAGTGATATCCAGGTAACCAGTGCAGTGCGGGAAGGCGACGACATCACTTTCAACCTTGCCTGGGAAAACTCCTGGCGCGAGGTCAGGACGATTGCCGCGGGGATGCATGTCGCCGGTGAAGGCGAGTTGAAGGTCGAGAACTGGGACGCGGCCTGGGTGTTCGTGAAATTCCGCAGGGCAGGCGCCGAAACCTGGTCGCACGCGACGCTTTCGATCAACGCCGCGGAACACAGCGTGCCCGACGGGGCCAAGGTGGATGTGGGGCGGACACCGCGGCGCAAGCAGGGGCCGGGCGTCGGAACCTTCGTCTACCGTTCCGAATCCAACCGCGGACGCGGCGCGAACGATTGGAAAGTCAAGCTACGCTGGCTGCGAAGAGCGGACGATGTGGCGGACGGCGAAGATGTGGAAGTCCAGGTGCATGCCATCGAAATGGTCTACGTGGCCGAGGGGCCATTCGCGATTGGTTCCGGCGGCGACGAAGAGGGGCGGCTTTTCCGCGCGGACGATCCGTCTCGTCCATTCATCGTCACTTCAGAGGCTGAGATCGTCACCGAGCCCGACCGCGAAGGTGCCCTTTGGGGTGCCGGTGGAGCAGTCGCAATGTCAGCCATCGAAGCGGGAAAAATCAAGACTAGATTCATCTGGTCCGAGCCCTGGCGAGCGTCGGCGCCCGTGACCGTCGGTAATACCGGAAAAAGCGAGGGACACGACGCCGTCTGGATCGCAGGAGATTTTAAGGAAGACGACGAAATCCCACCCATTCATGCCGAATTCCCGAAAGGGTTCAGGGCCTTCTACTGCATGAAGTACGAGATCACACAAGGGCAGTACGCCGCATTTCTGAATTCCCTGTCGCGGAGACAGTGCGGCGGGACTATCAGTATCAGCGACAATTCACAGCGATACTACGTGCGCTCGCCTCTCTCGCATCGCTATTCCCTTCACGGCAACTGGCCCAACATCCGGGCAGGCATGCCGCTTGTGGCGTGCAATTTCCTTTCCTGGCAGGACGGTATCAGCTATGCCGCATGGGCCGGGCTGCGTCCGATGACCGAGTTGGAGTTCGAAAAAGCCTGCCGCGGGCCTCTCAAGCCCGTACCAAACGAATACGCCTGGGGCACCGCCGGGATCGCAGATACTCGATACCAACTCGTGCCGGGAAGCGAAGGTACGGCCAAAGAACGCGTGACTGAGAACGCCTCGAGCAAGACGGCCGGAAACGCCGTCTACGACCGAACCCGCCCGGACTTCGGTACGCCAAGGCCCTGGAGCCGACCGGACGCTAAGATCGGTCCTCTGCGTGCGGGGATATTTACATCCAAGTCCCCATTTGACCGCGTGGCATCGGGCGCTTCCTTCTGGGGGATCATGGAACTGAGCGGCAACCTCTGGGAACGTCCGGTCTCAATTGTGGACCGCCGCCGCACCGAACGCCCTCCCTACCCCGGCTTCATGGGCATGCACGGCGACGGATCAATCCGAATACCCCGCAAAGACTCCCCAGACCGAACAGGTGACTGGGGAGACGGCGGCTTCCGAGGAGGCCACTGGATGCACTCGGTCAGGATGCTGCGGGTATCCGACCGCGTCAGCGCCAACGCCGGCGGAGGCGGCGTTGGCGGAGGAGCGAACAGGTACGCCCACTATGGCTTCCGTGCTGTACGCACGACACCGTAGCCCGTCTGGTTCTTTTCCCTGGGCACGCCGGCGTCCCGCCGGCGTCCCGCCGGCATCCGCGAGCGAAGCTCGCTCTTCAGAGCCAGCGGGACGCTGGCGTGCCCAGGGGACGACCGAGCCTTCGGCTCAGATCATTCTCGTAATCATTCTCCTAATCATTCTCTTCTGAGTGAGTGAGGATGACTAAGAGGATGATTAGGAGAATGTAAACCTGACGGACAACCTGACCGTCCTACGATTGGGGCGACAAATTCCCTGGGCACGCCGGCGTCTCGCCGGCATCCGCGAGCGAAGCTCGCTCTTCAGAGCCAGCGGGACGCTGGCGTGCCCAGGGGACGACCGAGCCTTCGGCTCAGATCCTTCTCGTAATCATCCTCCTAATCATTCTCTTCTGAGTGAGTGAGGATGACTAAGAGGATGATTAGGAGAATGTAAACCTGACGGACAACCTGACCGTCCTACGATTGGGGCGATAAAACCCCTGGGAAAAGAGCCAGCAGCAGCTCAATCCAATTTCGGGGCGTCGTCGAGTTCCAGGGGATCGTCTTTGATTTCCAAAGAGTTGAGGATTTCTTCGTCGGCGGATGAATAGACTTCGATCTGGGCCGTACGGACAGCGCCGTCGGTTCGGCCGGCGAAGACGGCGTCGTGCTTGCCGGCCCAGGTGTAACGGACTTGGCTTATCTCGTGATCGGGGCAGGGGAATATGTTGATGGTCTGAGTGTTGTCGAAGACATGACCAAGCCGTGACCACTTGCCCGTGGCGGCATTGAGTATGTCGATGCTGTAACGCGACGCGGTTCGCTCACGCACGCTGTCGCCACCGGGTACCGGGCCGGAGATATCTTCGTAGATGACGATGGACGAAGCGACCTGGGGTTTCTTGAATCGCACGTACACCACGGTCTTGTCGACGCCGCCTGCTCCTGCCCATGCTGTTTCTTGATTCGCTATGTGGCCATTGACCAACTTAATTGCGGCCTTCAAGTTTTTATATGGATCGTTGCCACGAGGTCTGGATACGCCATCTCTCCAGGGGTACACCATACAAGTCAGTCCTCCGGCGGGCTCGGTACCCGCGCCGGGGCCGCCGTCGAACACCAGGTTCCTGCCCGGGAATTGGATAGCGGACACAACTACGTCGCCAAGAAGGACTGGGATATTGCTGGGGGCTGCATTTTTGTAGGTCGTCTTCGCCTTCTTGCCTTCTCCTGTTGTCAGGGGCAGAACCGCTCGCAGAGTCAGCTTCACTTTCCCGGTAGTGTCAGCACGAAACGCAGACCGCTGACGTGTCAGATAACGCCCAACCGGCAGTCGCACCGTGCAGGGAAGGTTCTTTGACTTCTGACCCGTGACGGCGACTTCGAGCCGCAGTTGGGGCGTATGATCGGAAAAGTTGGCAACGGCGTTCAGCATCTCGACCAGGTAGGTTTTTCCAGCCTCGACCTTCAAAGTCATGGCGATTGGGCTGGTTAGTCTGCCGACGTATCCAGCCTTGGCGGGATCGGACTTCGCCGGTGCGGCTGGGGTGAGCAGCTTGCGCATGCGATCGGGCGGTGCGAGATTCGGGCCGAACTGTACTTTCTCGGGATTGAGGGATTTCAGATAGGACGGCTCAGGAGGTTCCGGCGGAATCGTCAGACGGGTGCTCCGTGCAATCTTGCCCATGCGCTTCTGTTTGGAAAAGCGTTCTCTGGAGATGACGTTGGCAGGATTCAAGTCCAGGCGTTTCTGCCGGGTGCCATCGGCGGTTTTAAGGAAGTGTACCACGCCGTCGGTTGTCCCGACGACGACTGTCTGGCTATCGGGTGAATAACGCACGAGGTGGCAGGTGGGAGTGTCGGATGCCCACTGCAGGGCTCCGGCCGACGTGAAGCACAAGGTCTTACCACGATCCGCGGTCACGACGAATGTCTTGCCGTCAGGTGCAAGGGAGACACCGGTCACTCGCCCGGGCACTTGGATGTCCCAATCTTTGCCCTTGCCGATGGGCCGGAGGTAAGCGCGGCAGGCCAGGCCTTGCCGGTCGTAATGATTGTTTTCTACGATCAGGATTTGCCCCCTGGGCACGCCCTCTTCCCTGGGCACGCCGGCGTCCCGCCGGCTCTGTATGAGCCGAGCTTCGCTCGGCAATGCCGGCGAGACGCCGGCGTGCCCAGGTTGTTTTCCTGCCGGCGAGACGCCGGCGTGCCCAGGAGATGGGAGGGAAAGAACCCAGTCCGGGGTGCCTGTCAGGCCGCTCATGCCGGTTCCTTCCTGCCCGGTGCGTGCGATGATTTCGGGCGTGTTGCCATCGTCGTCGATCACCAGAAATCGATCATCCAGCGCGATGACTTTTCCTTCGTTCAGCATCATCCCTTTGCGCTGCCAGAGCAGTTTGCCGGTCGCGTTGTCGATACCCATGACGGAGGGGTTTTTCACCTTGGTGGCATACCGCGCCGCATGGACACCAAAGGCGGCTACCAGCACTACGCGCCCGTTTCCGCTGACGGCCCGCGGAAAAATGCCGCGAGGATACACCAGATCGCCTGAGGTATTGCTGTCTTCAAAACGCCAGAGCAGGCGCCCCTCTTTATCCAGCGCATGAAGCCGGTCTGAGCCGCCAATATAGGTGATGCCCGTCTTGCCATCGTGGAGGCGTGTCGAGGCTTTGACAGCGGGCCCTTGGCCTGACCTTGGCCCCGGCAGGTAGTGCGGCGGTTTCTTCGCCTCCTTACTAATCCACCCTTTAACCGTATCGTAAAAATACGGGCCGTCCCAGAGGTTGATATAAAGTGAGGTGTCATTGACGGGCCGCAATCCTCCCCGCCCCCAGACCCACCAGTTTGGGAACCAATCGGTGACCGGCGGCATCCGCTTGTCCAGGATTTCGCCCGATGGACTGAGCACAAAAAACCAGTCACCCCACGAAGTCGTGGTCACAAACACTCGTCTGCCACCCGGCGCAAAGGCAATGTCAACGATGTGCGTGCCGATCTTGCCGTCCACCATATTCGGCAGCGGCGTCTGAGTTACGCCGCGGGCCATGACCGGTTTGCTGTCCGGCCTGGTCTCTGGAGGAGGCGCGGGCGCTGCCATCGTGGTGAGGAAGGCAACCGCGGCATCAGCACCGGCAGCGTCCCGACAGCCCAGATAGAGTCCGTCATAACCGCCCTGAAACGGCGACCAGAGATAGTGAACAAAGAAATTGCCTGGCGCAGGATAAGAATCCGTGGGAACTCGACGCAGGTAAGGTTTGAGGTCGTCGAGGGCGCGGTGCGCTGCTCCTTGGGCACGCCAGCGATCCTCTGGCCCCCTGGGCGGTGAACCGAACAGAATGATGTCGGCGTCATGCCGGAGCCGAGGCCCGTATTCGTCATACCCGCTGCGCGGATCGTCGAAGGTTTTGTCCTCCCATATGGAACTTAAACCGATCCGCCAGGCGAAGGCCTCGCCACGCTTCAGATTTTCCATGACCGCCAAGTCCTCCTTGAGCGGCTTCCACCGAAGATTCAGAGGCCGGACATCGGAAAGATGCCAATGAACCACGTGCGCCTCTCGGCCGTTCTTCCGCAGTAGCTCCGCCAGTTTTTTCGCGGCCGGCCGGAACATTTCCTGGCCCTCGTCCAGCAGGATAGTTACCGGCCCCGTCCCCATCGTAGGACGGACAGGTTGTCCGTCTTTCCGAGCCGGGCTACCACCCCGGCCTACTTTCGGAGCCGGGCTACCCCCCCGGCCTACTTTCGTCCCACCCCGGCCTGTTTTTGAAAGGAACGCCTTGATCTTCTCCTCGCCGCCTATCAGATCGGGCGTTGATCGGACGGCTATGGCTGAATCTTTGAACGGAGTGATGGCCTGCGTGGCTGTCGAGCCGAGAATCAGGTCGGCCACGGTGAGTACGAGCTCCGCGTTACCGGTCATGGCCGGCACGGGCACGGTGAGCGACAGCTCCGGGCTGAGCGCGGCAAATTTATGAAACAGCACAGAGCCGTCCGGCCCCTTCAGAGTCACTTCAAAAGGCATGGGATCGGCCAGCGGCTTGGCGTCGGCGTCGGCCAGCCAACCGGTGAGGCGTATTGAGTGCGGCTCGTTCTGCACGGCACGGATGGCCATGGCTTTGGGCTCACGCTTCGTCAGCAGATAGAGCGCGCCCTCGAATCTTGTGAAATCCACTGCAACGCGCCGGCCCTGCGGAGTGCTCTCGACGGGCGCGGCTTTGCCAGCCAGCACGTCATGAACGTGCCATCCGTTCTCCACGCGCAGTTCGCCAACCCGAGGCATCACGTTCATCTGGCGCCATTGCTGTCCCTGGAATTCGAGAGGAACAACAGTCTGGTTAATCGTGAAGCAAAGAATCGAATCCTTCCCGGCCAGAGGTGAGATGATGACGTGAGCGTCGGGCGTGGTGACCGGGATGCCGGGAGTTTCGGCAAATGCCTGGACGAGGAACTTTTCTCGCGTCTCCTTGAAATTCTTCCAGAGGTGGTCGAACTCCCACTTGCCGTTGGGGCCGCCGAGCCCCCATCCGCCGTGGACGTGTTTGCTGTCGTACGCAAAGCCAAGCTTGCGCCCTGGCAATTCGGCTCGGCACGAGTCGTCTTTGATGATGATTCCGCCCCGGGCCTGGAAGGCACGGACGGCTTCTTCGATTTGCGGCAGCTCGAAAGCGTTTAGCCCGGTCAGGAACAGCACTTTGTATTTCGACAGCTCTCCAGCAAGCACATCTTCGGGCGATACCAACATCCCGGGCCGTCGCATGCGGGCCAGGTCGTGCAGGACAACGCTGGTGCGGTTGGGCTTGTCATTGAAATAAACGGCGACGTCTGGCAGCGGGTCAAGCGCGGTGAACCAGGAGCCGAACCGCGAGAAGATACTCAGCAGCGCTTCGGTCTCGCGATTCCTCTCGCTGAAGGTCATGGAGAGCCCGTCTGCTCCGCGTCCGGCGGCGCCAAAGGCGATCGGTACGCTCTCGCTCCTCCATTCGTGATTGTAGTAGGAGCAGTGAATTCTCTGTCGCTTCGGATTTCCCATGGCCAGGAAGGCCGGGTCACGGAAGTTTCCCCAGGGAGGGATGCAGTAGTCGGTATAAGAGAGCGAGTCGCGATGCGTCAGCGTTGTGTAAGAGACGGTCGGGAACGACTCCCAGCCGCCCAGCCAGAAATCCGGTTTCGTGTTGTGAGTGGTCAGCCGGGGAAGGATTTCGAGAGCATCGGAAAACCAATGCCCGAACGCGTGTGGCAGAACGGAACTGTAGGCCCTCCAGTTCATCCATCTGTACAAGCTGTCACGCTGCAGTTTCGGGAGTTTCGCATCCTTATAAGGCGCCATGGCTTTTTCGACTTGGGCTCTGACCCATTTCTCAGCTTCTTTGTTGCGCCGCCCCTGATGCCCGTCCAAACGCGGAGACGATTCCCAGAACCCTCTCCTTGTGGCAAACCATCCAATCGAGATACCGTCGAGCCCTGGGAAATCGGCGTGCTGCTGGGCGTAGAGCGCCATCCGCCGACGCATTTGCGACAGGTCTTCGGGCAGTGTGTGCTTGGGATTCTGATCCTCCGCATGCATCATCACCGGATACTGCGGCGCAGCGCGCATCCCCATGGCGGCCAGGGACATGAGATCAAGCTCCCGCGGTGTCGGTCGTGCAAACGTCTCAAGTGCCGGCCCGGCTTCTGCGCTTGCGTAGGACGCAAGGGCCGGATCCAGCGAAGCGTCCGCATCGGCTCGGAATGGCGTAAGGCCAGGCCCGCCGGGCATCTTGGCTTTGTATGTAGTCACCGGGGATCCCGGAAACGGATCGGATGGCCTGGCGACAGGAAAGAACGAATAGAGCTCGAAATCGCTCTCAGGCTCGCGCTGGACGACGTGAAATCTGCACGGATAGCAAACGATCTTTCCCGGCCCGCCGGTATCCCGCCGGCTCTTTACTTCCACAACGTACTCACCCGGTGCGAGCCCGGTCGTATCGATCTTAAGACTGCCGCTGGCTGCGCCTGCATCGTCCCGTTCGGGCAGGAGGATTCGGCCGACCGTTGTATCCAGCCCCTGCCCGCGCAACACGATCGGACACTCCGTGGCCAACTTTCGCTTGGGAAGGCGTGTGCTCCACAGCACGTCAATGCTATCGCCGCGTCTGAAAACGCCACGATTGCGAACAGTAAACAACGAGACAGAAGGCGCCGCGGCTTCGCTCTCGATTAGAACCATTCCCAGAGTCTGGCCCTTTAATAGGCCGCCATTCGCTGCTCGGAATCGCCAGAGTAAAGAGCCGGCGTCTCGCTGGCGTGCCCCGAGAGACCAGAGGCCATCGTTGGACGGCAGAGCTCCCGTGAACACACCCCCGCCCGCAGACTTGAGCACCATTCGTTCACTCGCTGCTTTCTCATACACCGCTTCAATCTCAACGTGCAGTACGTCAGGCAGAAGCTGTCCTTTGCCTGCCACCCGCGTGATGCGGCACGACCACTCCGCACCGGGCCTTGACGCCAGTGGCGGTGTTTCAATCACCCAGCAGGCAGCTTCGGCAACGTCCCAAAAAAGAAGACTGTGCGGATAGCGCGCATTGGCCGACGGCAGACGGACGTTCTTATACTTTCGATGCTTGTCCAGCCCAAGTTTGACTACGGGTTTGCCGGCTGACGGGATCGGAAGCCACGCCGACCCAACCCCGCCCTGGCAGACAACGGATGCCGCACCACAAGCGATGGTGAATTCGTTTTTCGCGCCAACCCAGCTCACCCCAAGTGGCCGCGTTTCCGGAGCGGAGACAGCCTTGGCAGCCGGCATCTGAACAATTACTTCCGAGGTTACGCCCTCTTTCCTGGGCACGCCGGCGTCCCGCCGGCTCTGTATGAGCCGGGTTTCGCTCGGCAATGCCGGCGTCCCGCTGGCGGGCGCAGGCAGCTTGACCTGACCGGTCAAGTCCAGTTCAAAGTTCAGTCCATTGACTTGATAGGGTTTGTGCCCAACGGAAGCTGGCAAGTAGAGAGTGACGCGTCGGTACCCGGCAGCCGCGGCTGTCCCTTCCTTTTCTCCGCTTTGCCTGTCGAATTCCGTGAACACGTTTTGCATACCGGCCAGCAGCGACGTGGACGCGCACTTGACCGCCAAGTGACCGGCCACCGATCGGTCTCCCGCGAACAGCTTGAAAACCACCGGGTGACACATCACTTCCACGCGGCGGGCCTTGGCATCAATGTGAACACGTGGGTCTTCGCTCACCAGGGTTCCGTCGTCGGCCACCGTGAACTCGATACCGAACGGATGAATCGTGTGTCGTCCTGCGGCCAATTCGAGCGAGACCGAAGCCCTCCGGTCGAATCTGAATGAGGTCAAATCCTTGATCTTGACGCGATCGTCTTGCCCGGTCAGATCGACCACCAATTCTTCGACCAGTGCGCCGGTCTCCGTACTACCGGCTTCGCCAGCCTGCGCCATGAGCTTCTCTCTTCCCGAACTCCACTTGAGGATCGGTGTGTCGTCCACCTGCAGGGCAAACGGCCACACAGTCATGCCCCAACCGCCGAATGGCGACTTCCAAAGCTGCTGCCGTTCTTCAATGGAAACGGCCTCGCCCTTCGGCCCCGCCACCAGCGCCACTGTGACATCAGCCCCGAAGGCAGAGGTCACGAAAACCGCCGCCAGCGCGACAGCCACAATGAGGAATCTATTGGTAATTGGGTTCTTGATCATTTTCACTTCATTTGAACGTCAGGCTCCCCACCTGGGCACGCCGGCGTCCCGCCGGCATCTGCGAGCGAAGCTCGCTCTGCGGAGCCAGCGGGACGCTGGCGTGCCCAGGGAAGCGGGGCTCACTTCTTCGGAGCCGGCGGGACGCCGGCGTGCCCAGGGAAGATGGAGCCTTCGGCTCAGACCGTTCTCTTAATCATTCTCCTGATCATTCTCTTCTGATGGAAGTGAGAATGACTAAGAGGATGATTAGGAGAATGAAGAACTGACGGACAACCTGTCCGTCTTACGTCGGCCCGGCTCTTTCCCTGGGCACGCCGGCGTCCCGCCGGCATCTGCGAGCGAAGCTCGCTCTGCGGAGCCAGCGGGACGCTGGCGTGCCCAGGGAAGCTACGCTCGCTTCTTCGGAGCCGGCGGGACGCCGGCGTGCCCAGGGAAGATGGAGCCTTCGGCTCAGACCGTTCTCTTAATCATCCTCCTAATCATCCTCTTCTGAAGGAGTGAGAATGACTAAGAGGATGATTAGGAGAATGAAGAACTGACGGACAACCTGTCCGTCCTACGTCGATCGGCCTCCACGACCTTTCTGATTTTTCAATCACTCCTTTCCCTCAGCATCGAAACGCAGCTTGCTTAACCAACTGCCGTCCCTGGCATCGTGGTACTTCATGATGATGCTGCCTGCGCTGACCGAGGAGCTGTCTTGCGATCGGCACTCTATCATTAATGTGTTCTTGCCTTTGCGGAGACTGACGGGGACGGCTTTTTCCTTTTCCTTTCCCTTCGTCTTTTTCTTTTTGGCTTGCTGGTTGTAAACGATCTTGTCATTGACCCAGATTCGGAGGGACAGGCGTGGATCCCGATTTCTCTTCCCTTGGCCGACCGTCTCCACCTTGTGATTTACGGTGAGGAACGCCTGGTGATTGGCGGTCGCTATCACCTGCGTCGCGGCCACGGCGGCGGCGCCTTGCGGCGGCAATGAGCCAACTTTCTGAAGCGGGAGACTCTCCCCGCACTCAATCCGTTTCCAGCCCTTGGGCGGCTTGGATTTTGCAAATAGATTTGGCGGCACGCCTGGCGGGCGTTCGGAGTCGAGCACGTCGGCCATGGCGGGGTCATCGAACAATCCGCCATCATCCGGGCCTGCGGCCTGCACCTTCGGGCCTGTCTTGACCCGCCGGAAGACCCACCAGCGTGCGTGGTTGCTCAGCTCAACCGCGGTCTTGCCCGGCTGTGGCCTACCCTCGCCGACAACGAAACGGTACGGCACTGGAGTAACCCCTTCCTGACTAAAGCCCTGGCGGGGAATGGGGAACTCGATTAACGATTTCGCACGGGCCGTGACCTCGATCTGCTGCTCTGTTACGGGCATCCGGACATCCGGCGGCGGCGTCAGGGTGATCGTCAGGGCCTGCTTCCGGCCTGTGGCGTTCCGGATGCGTAGCGACACCTGGCCACCGTCCAAAGACCGGATAGCCCGCGGCGGGACGGCATTGGGAGCGGTTATCGCCAACGGCACATCCTGTTCAGCCAGCACCTTGCCATCGCGTGTCTGTATTTTCACGGGCAGTGTGCGGCCGCCCTGCATTGCCGCGCCCGCATCGTCGCGAGTCAGGGCCATCAGGATATCGAAATGCGACACCCCTTCCGGCCCAGTAGTAAAGGTGCGCGATGCGGTGCCTGCTGGGAAGCAGGCATCCGGCAGTGGAGTGGACAGCTCTACCTCGAGCGCTTTATCGCCGTCATTTCGGAATGTTCCTGCGAGTTGGAAGATGGCTATGTCGCAGCCGACCAGACTGGGCGGCCTTGCGATTTTCAATGGCGCGTTCGGGTCGACCTTGAATGGCGCCGTGCGCACGGCGCGCGCTCCGAAACGCCCCGTGCGATCAGCATCGACGGTCATCCAACACCGCCTCAGGATTCCCATCTGCATGGGATCGACCCAGATGCCGATGCTGCAGAATCCATGCGACCCACCGTTGGCTTCCCATGCCATGGCGAACCATTCGCCGAAGGCGGTGGTATAGGGCCATACCTTCGGGGATTCGGGTACCCCAGTACCGTGCTCGCCCTGGAAATCGAACGTGTCTCCTTTTAGGCCTTCACCCATCAGGCCCGGCCACTCATGCACGCATCCGCTCAGGCTCAGCCCGCGAATTCCCCAGTAGGATGAGCCAACGGGGCCGGCCGACTTGGGAAGGCCCGCTGCCGGCGCGCAGGCGCCGCCGGCCCAGGCTTCCTCGTCCCGCGCGAAGTCGCGTGGCCCGCGGCAGGCCTTTTCGTATTCCAGGTTCGTCGGTGGACGCAGTCCGGCCCAGCCAGAGTAGGACATGATGTCCGGCCAGGACAGAAAGTTGCACGCCCGCCCCGGCACATCGGCCCGGTAAACCCCCTTCGCATCTTTTGCGATGCTGTAACCGCAAAGTTTGTAAAGGACTGGTCTGTAACGTCGGGGCGTTTCCCCTGGCATTACCCGGTATCTCACGCCGTTGTTGTTCGGCGCGTTGACGTCAGCCGGCACGGAATTGAGGAAGTCTACGTATTGGCCCTGGCTGATTGGATGCTTCATGCAGTAGAAAGCCCGATAGCCGTTCGGCCAGAACGATGATTTCGGCACGTCGGTGCCGCAGGCCGCGTAGTACCCGCCCGGTTGCGTCGCGTTCGTGGTCGTGATGTGCGTCAGTATATGGCGAGGCGGGTACGTGTTTTTTTTTCCGGCGGTGATCGGCTGGCGCAGCGGACTTTTGGGTTTAAAGGCTCCTTCGGCCACGTAGACCATCTCGATGGCGTGTGCCTTCAGCTTTACCTTGGACGGCTCGGCCTTGTCCGCTCCGTGCAGCCAGCGAAGTCGGATGTTCTTGAAAGCAATCGGCCCGTTCCCGGCCGCGTGGCGGTAGATGAATACGCCGAGACCTTTATCCCCGTCGTTATTCAAACCGACGCTCAGAGTCGCCCCGGCCGGAGCCGTGTGCTCCCCGTCCCCGGTCGCCAGCGTCGCGTGCCCGGCCATCTCTACGCCGGCCCGGCGGAATTTAACGAACACCCAGGCCGCGTCCCAGCTCTCGATCTTCAAGGCCTTGCCAGTGACGTTCTCCTCAGCCGGCTCCGTCCACGACGACCGCCAGGAATCGTTCCACGAAAGGTCGAACGTGATAAAGCTGTAATCCTTCGTGCCGGCCTCCCAATTCAAATTGCTGACTTTTGCGGTATCGGCTCCCTGGGCACGCCAGCGTCCCGCTGGCTCTGATTCCCTGGGCACGCCAGCGTCCCGCTGGCTCTGGGGCGAGCTATCGCTCGCAGGAAGATGCCGGCGGGACGCCGGCGTGCCCAGGGGGCGTGCCCAGGTTGTTTTCCCCACCTTAACCTTGCGACCGGCATTTGCGCTCCGCCCAAACCCCCATTGCTTACGCGGCAGGCGTGTCGTAGCTCCCACGGCTCCGCCGATGTAGGCGCGGCCGCCGATTCCTTCACGGGCACCCTCGATCCCATTGGGCCAGTCGGCGGGCGACGTATCGAATTCAGTCTTCAAATCCCCCCTGTAACCGATGCGTTTGAGCGGTGCGCCGGGCTTGCCGGCCGGCGTAGACCCGTCGCCGTGCGATCCGCGAAAGGAGCGTCCCAGCGAGGTACCTACCGTAACCGGTACGCCTCCTCTGCCCTTGCCACCCCACCTGCCTTTGCGCAGCTCCAATTCAGTCATCGGGCGGAGTCCCGCCCAAGTGGCGTAGGCAAAGCCGTCCAACCAGTTGATCCAGCCACACGGCCGCTCCGGCACACGGGCCGTGTAAACGGGGATGCCCTTCTCCTTTTTCTCCCGGCCCTCGATCACGTCATCCAGCAGGCCGGCGAGCGGATTCTCCTCGTCCAGGCCCGCATCGGCGGCTTTCGGCGCCTCGGCCCGTGCCGGGGAATCGCTGGTACAGGTGATGGTATGGCCATCCCATTCTTCGATGGTGTAGGGCTTGTAGCCGGGGCCCGCGCTTACCTTTATTTTCTCTACCACGACAAAAGCGGTCGTTATGAAGCTGCTGGGCATGCCACCGTCGCCGCTGACAAAGGCTCGTCCGGCGGCCACGTCGGGCGGCAGGGAGTTGAGAAAGGCCGCGTATTCGCCCTGCGTCAGCGAATACTTCAAGCGGTAGAACGCTTCGTATCCGGTCGGATAGTCATTGTGCAGGGAGGCGGGCGGGTAACCTTCGCCAACAGGCCCCATCGTGCCCCAGCCGTTCGAGAGCCCGCGGTTGTGGTAGTCGTAGACCAGGTTTCCCCAGAGTAGGCCGGGCTTGGGGCCGATGCGGCGGGCGCGGGAACCTTCCGCGACCGGGCCGTTCCACTCCTCGTCCACCAGGAACGGAATCATCGGGCCGCCCAGCCAGCCGCCGTCGACAAACTCGCCAAAGGCACTCACGAGCCACTCCGACTGGGTATTGTCTGCCGGGCCTACCAGTGGGCCGCCGATGATCGGGCGCTTCGGCCCGTCCGCGAATTTGTCGATCGGCAGAGTGATGTCCGGGCCGACCTTGAACGGGCCTCCCGGCACATAAACCATCGCCAGCCCGTGCACCTTCACCGCGGCTTTTGCCGGATCAATTTTGTCCGCATCGTGCAGCCACCGCACCCGGACATTCTTGTAAGCAACGTCGCCCTCTCCAATCGCATCGCGGTAAATAAACAGTCCCGTGCCCTTGGCGCCGTCGTCGGTCAGACCGACGTCCAAGGTCGCGCCCTCGGGAGCCGTGTGGTCACCGTTGTCGATTGCCAGCGTTGCATGCTGCCAGTGATTGCGTTCCTTGCTTTTCTCCGAGTCTTTCTCGGGCAGAATCTTCACAAATACCCATGCCGCATCCCAGTTTTCAAGTTCGCGCGCCTTTCCGGTAGGGCTCTTGTCCGCCGGTTCCGTCCACTTCCTCCGCCAGGAGCCTGACCAGGAAATGTCAAAGGACACGAGACTATGGTTTGCCCTCCCGGTCTTGAGTTTAACGTTCGTGATGGCCAGATTGCTTTTCTCGGCACGAGCAATGGAGACCGTCAGCAAAGCGAAGGCGTAGGTGAGCAACGCGCGGTTCATCTCCCCGAGGAACGCCGGCTTCCCGCGGGCATCTTCCCTGGGCACGCCAGCGTCCCGCTGGCTCCGCAGAGCGAGCTTCGCTCGCAGATGCCGGCGGCATCTTCCCTGGGTACGCCAGCGTCCCGCTGGCTCCGCAGAGCGAGCTTCGCTCGCCGATGCCGGCGGGACGCCGGCGTGCCCAGGACGACGGATGCTCAAACGTGATTTAGCCTGACATTGCATACTTCAGAGCTCATCTCATGTGGATCGATAATTCGATACAAGTTCTGTATCCCAAAGGTGTTTCCTCGTCGACGCCGAGGGGGCCAAGATTGGAACAAAAAAGTTACTATTTGAGTGGACAGAAAGACCCCTTGCCAGCTTGCCTGGCAGGTGAATCAGGTTGAATGGTTAGAAGGGGAGAATGAAACGGAAAGACCCCTTGCCAGCTTGCCTGGCAGGTGAATCAGGTTG
>Ga0187827_10000349_pt1 | contig 73637 bp, 50 predicted proteins | sample ETNtaG_39_FD_167969 | JGI IMG/M metagenome (GOLD analysis project Ga0187827, IMG submission 167969) | Marine microbial and viral communities from oxygen minimum zone, Eastern Pacific Ocean - ETNP2014_SV_150_PacBio MetaG (Illumina Assembly) | ecosystem: Environmental > Aquatic > Marine > Hypoxic... | reverse complement strand
GAGATCGCTAAGTTGACAACAGTGTTGTTTTTGGCCCGCTATCTAAGTCGTAAAGACGGCAAGATTAATGACTGGTGGAACGGCCTCTTGCCCGCCCTTGCGGTTGTCGGTTCGCTCAGTTTGCTCATCTTGCTGGAGCCTGATCTAGGCACCGCTGCAGCGGTAGTTATGGTTGCCGGCATTATGTTAGTTGTTGCCGGTATGGCATGGCGCTACATCATCGGCTTTGGCACCCTCGCGGTGGCGTTAGCCGGTACACAAATATGGATGACTGGGTACCAAACCCGCCGCATTATGGCGTTCTTGAATCCATGGGCCGACCAGCTTGACGTTGGCTTTCAAACGGTTCAATCGCTAATCGCGGTGGGGACCGGTGGTATCACTGGGGTCGGCCTAGCGGAAGGCAAGCAAAAGCTATCTTTCCTGCCCGAACCACATACCGACTTCATCTATGCCGTAATTGGCGAAGAACTTGGCTTTGTAGGTTCGATATTGGTTATCGCGGGCTTCTTGATGATCCTGTGGCGTGGAGTGCGTGCAACATGGATGGTTCCCGACAAGTTTGGTTTCTACCTCGGCGTAGGCCTGACCGCGGGGCTAGTCATGCAAGCCTTATTGAACATGAGTGTTGTCGTGAACTTAGTACCGACAACGGGTATTCCACTGCCTTTGATAAGCCACGGCGGATCCTCGCTGGTCATAACATGCGGGGCAATCGGCATACTATTGAACATCTCACAACATTCCTGAGGAATTGATGCTCAAAAAGATTCGGCACCTACACTTCGTCGGCATTGGTGGTATCGGCATGAGCGGCATCGCTGAGCTACTGATTAACCTTGGCTACGAAGTGTCAGGGTCTGATGTGCGCGCCTCACCGATCACCCGGCGGCTGGAGCAACTCGGGGGCATCATCTATATCGGCCACCAAGCGGGGCAAACAAAAGGAGCCCACGTTGTCGTGACGTCATCGGCGGTAAGCGACGAGAATCTCGAAGTACAGGAAGCCATCCAGAAGGGGACTCCGGTCATTCCACGTGCTGAGATGCTCGCCGAGCTGATGCGCATGAAGCACGGAATTGCAGTTGCTGGTTCACATGGCAAAACAACGACTACTTCAATCCTCGGCACTGTGCTCGAAGGGGCCGAACTGGACCCTACCGTCGTCATAGGTGGGCGTCTGCAGGCCTGGGGAACCAATGCCAGGCTCGGTCATGGCGATTTCCTCGTCGCGGAGGCGGATGAGTCTGACGGATCGTTCCTGCGACTATCACCTACCTTTGCCATTGTCACAAACATCGACGCCGAACATTTAGACCATTACCGTGATTTCGATGAGCTACAACTCTCCTTTCTAACTTTCTTGAATAGTGTTCCGTTCTACGGTGCCAGCATTGTTTGCCTCGATGACCCCAATATCCAGCAGGTAATTCCACGTATATCGCGCAAGCTGATTACCTACGGATTCTCGTCTCAAGCCGATATCCGCGCTGCCGACGTGCTAGTGGAACCACGGGGGACGTCATTTTCTTGCTACATCGACGGCAAGCTGGCTGGCAAAGTATGCCTTCGGCTGCATGGTCGCCATAACGCCCTCAATGCTCTCGCAGCGATCGCGGTTGCCCGTGAACTCGATATTGATTTCACTGACACCGCAGCCACATTAGCTGAGTTCGGCGGCACCGACAGGCGCATGCAACGCATAGGCACTGTTAACGATGTGCTGGTGATTGATGATTATGGGCATCATCCAACCGAGATTCAGGCCGTGCTCTCTGCGGCCCGCGAGGCCTGGGACCGTCGAACCATTGTCTGCTTTCAACCACACCGTTACTCGCGCTCACAGTTGCTGATGGAGGATTTCGGCCGAGCCTTCTACCAAGCTGACACCGTCTTCGTTTTGCCAATCTACGCAGCTGGTGAGGATCCGATCCCAAATGTGACAAGTGACGCTCTTGCTGCATCGATCGTGAAACACGGCCATAAGGAGGTCCAAACCATTGATGGCCTTGAGCAAGCTACTGAAGCGCTATCAAAGATAGTGAGGACCGGCGATCTTGTATTGACGTTAGGCGCGGGCGACGTGTGGAAGGTGGCCCGTGATTTGGTCAAACGTCTTAGTCACGGCACCATTCGTGCCGACCTGGATTCGGGGCAATCTCACACTGAAGCTTCGGGGAACGGTGCCTGAAGTAATGCTAAACAACGCACATGCCTGGGATAATGCTTACTTTGGGGCAAGTTGGGACTCGGCTGCATTAACTGATTTGGAAGTGGTTTGTGCCACGGAGATCTGTGAAACGGTGCGAGATGAAGTTCTCGGGCGCCACACTTCGATGGGCGTCGGTGGCTCAACACCACTGATGGTCTGGCCCAACCATCCTGAGGCCGTAGCAAAAGTGTTGGAATGGTGCGCCGATCGGGGGCTAGCGTGGCGCATCCTAGGTGGCGGAAGCAACATGCTGGTCTCGGATGCCGGTGTCGTAGAACCAGTGGTCAACCTGACGAGCTTAATTAACGGGGTCAATCTTCAAGCCACGATGGCGAAATTGCCTGCCGGCATGCCCACTGCGCAAGCACTGCGAACCACCATTCGCTCCGGCCTTGCCGGCCTCGTCTGGTCCACCGGGCTGCCTGGCACCATCGGTGGGGCTGTAGCGGGAAACGCCGGATGCTGGGGTGGCCAAATGTCTGACATCGTGGCACGCATAGACCTGATCGATACGGCTGGAAAGTGGCGAACTCTGGACAACAACGAGCTGACTTGGAGCTATCGTCGATTGCAGTTGCCCGCGACCGTCGGCCCCTCCGCAGTTATCGTTTCCGCGACGGTAAATGTTCGCCCAGAAGACCCTTCACAACTCACCGACCGGTCGTACAAGTTGCAGCAGCTCAAACGTGAAAATCAACCCGTTGGGGTCCGCAACACCGGTTGTATCTTCAAGAACCCTGACCCGGACCATCCGGCTGGTCGGCTTATCGAGCAGGCCGCATGCAAAGGGATCGGGGTCGGTAACGCGCAAGTTTCTACACTCCACGGTAACTTCCTAATCAATCGTGGTGGCGCCACCTCCACTGACATCGAGACACTGATCGCACAGGTTCAAACAGCTGTCAAAGAACAGTCCGGGATCCTCCTGGAAGAAGAAATCTGCAGATGGTGAGCAAACAATTTCGCCGGGGAACCTCTACGCGACGCCGTTCACGCGGAGCTTATTACACTCGACGAAGGAAAAATCGCCTCGGGACCACTTCAACAGGCAATGGATTCCGGAGCATCTCGCCTCAGTTCATGCGTCAGGTCAAGAACCGGCCAGCGCTCCGTCGCCGGGGATATCTGCATGCTATGATCCGCCCAATCGTTATTGCGAGTGTCCTCAGCACCCTCGCGTACGGCACTCACTATTTATATCAAAGAGCTCTGGTATCGTCGGCCCTCTCGATTCAGAGCGTGAGATTGCACCAGGTACCGAATATGTTGATCGAACCGGTGCGGGCTCGCCTGAGGCCGGCCTACGGTAAAAACCTACTCGCCCTAGATCTCGAGGCACTCCGTGCCTCCATCGAAGAACTGCCTGCAGTGCACAGCGCGGGGATTCGTAGGGTGTTGCCAGATAGCCTTATCGTATCCGTTGAGGCACGCGACCCAAAGGTGAGCGTCGTCAGCGACCGAAACACGTACATCATTGACCGTGAAGGGGTGGTGCTAGACACCTATGACCGGCAACGGACGAAATTGCCCAAGATTAGACTAGTCGATGGTGGCAGCCTTGAGTCAGCAGCTGGACAACGCCTGACGAATGACCCAAAACATGGTCGCTCATTGCTCTCTGCCCTGGCCATCGTCGACTGGATGGCACAGACCGATGCAGAATTCCCCACGCCACTCGACCATATCCGTATCGATGCCTCGGGCGTTGTTCTGGTGACAGCATCCAGACAACTTGACATCGTCCTCGGGGACGAGCGCCGTATGGACGCCAAAATGGAGGCGGTGCGCAGTCTTCTTCATGCCAACCCCCCTGAGGACCGTTCGATTATTGATGCTCGTTACACCGACATACTTGTGGTTCGTGCTTTCGAACCGGACGAGGATTAGGGGGAGTCTTGGCACGGCGCGATCCATACATAGTTGGTTTAGACGTTGGAACAACCAAAGTGTGCGCCGTCATCGGTGAACCGACCGACGACAACGATCTGGAGATCATCGGCGTTGGCGTTGCTGACTCCGATGGACAGAAGAAGGGATCGGTTGTTGATGTCGACTCAACAGTCGAGAGCATAAAATCAGCTATCGAAGAGGCTGAACTGATGGCTGGAACCAGTGTGGACCGTGCCTATATCGGCATCGCTGGTGCCCACATCCGCGGCTTCAACAGCCGTGGCGCAGTGACCGTTAATGGGCGGGCCCGCCAGATCACCGAAGAAGATATTCGACGTGTCGTTGACGCTGCTCGGGCTCTAAACTTACCGCCTGACCGCGAGCTGCTACATCTACTGCCACGGGAGTTCTCTGTTGACGAACAAGGTGACATTGTTGACCCGCTGGGGATGTCTGGTAGCCGGCTTGAGGTTGAGGTCCACTTGGTGGTGGGTGCTCTTTCCGCCATCCAGACGCTTGTCACCTGTGTCAATCGAGCCGGCATTGAAGCCCATGGAATCGTGCTTGAACAGCTCGCATCGAACGAAGCTGTGCTCACCGATGATGAACGTGAGCTCGGCGTTGCGCTAGTTGACATCGGGGGTGGTACGACCGACCTGATTTGCCTGGTTGATGGCAGCGTCTGTCACACAGCAGTTCTACCAGCAGGTGGAGACCACCTAACCAACGACATCGCTGTCGGCCTTAGTACACCGATCACAGAAGCTGAAGTCCTGAAAGTAAGCCATGGCTGTGTCGAACCCAGCCTCATCGACCCAGAGCAAGCAATCGAAATTCCCGGCATCGGAGGCCGTGGCCCACGCTTATTGGCCCGTGACCGCTTGTGTGAAATATTGCAACCGCGCGCGATCGAAATTCTCGACCTTGTCGCTAACGAACTTCACCGGGCCGGATTTCTTGACCAACTCAACGCTGGGCTTGTTCTTACGGGTGGGGGCTCATTGGTCGATGGTTTCCCTGAGCTCACCGAACAACGATTCGGACTGCCAGTTCGCCAAGGACAGCCGATCGGAATAGAAGGCCTTATCGATATTGTGTCGAGCCCAATCTATTCCACTGCAGTCGGTTTAGTGTTGTACGGACACTACAACCGGGATGCTGCCAACCATTTCAAACCAAATGGTAGCGGTTGGCGAGGATGGTTGGGCGGCTGGCTAGGCGACCTCTTTTGATAGCCTATGGGTTGACTCTCAAACCGGCCGGGATAGATTGGGGGCAACCTGGACCGAGCAAGGAGATTTGAGCATGTCGGTAGAAGAACCAAAAGGTTGGCAACCGGAGCTCCACAAGGAACTTCACCGGCGACAGGCACAAGAGTCAAAGGTTGCACCAAAAAAACACCGCTCCAAGTCACAGCCAAAAGCAATCTCAAGTAAATCATCGGAACCCACAAGTTCTTCCAAAGAGCCCCCCGATCACAAAAAAAAGAAGGGGACGGGCAGCGCTAAGGCTCAGATCATAGCCGCAGACACCAAGAAGCCAGTCAAAAAAGGTGGGGCTTCGAAGAAAGCGGCGCGCCAGGATACCGTTGCCAAATCATTACCTACACCACTCCAGCAACCACCTGAATCTTTCCTACGGGGCGCTCACATAAAGGTAGTCGGCGTCGGGGGTGGAGGAGGAAATGCGATCAAAAGGATGATGCGCTCTGGGCTCCAGGGTGTTGATTTCGTCGCTGCCAACACAGATCAGCAGGCGCTACAGTCTAACGACGCGCCCGAAAAGCTCCAGCTGGGAGCCAACCTGACCAGCGGTCTCGGAGCCGGGGCGAACCCAGAGATCGGTCGCCAAGCAGCACTTGAGAGTACAGAAGAGATAGCTGACCTCCTTGAAGGCAGTGACATGGTATTTGTCACCGGCGGGCTTGGTGGCGGCACCGCAACTGGGGCGGCGCCGGTTATCGCTCGGCTTGCCAACGAACTCGGCGCCTTGACGGTAGCGGTCGTAACCCGACCCTTCCGTTTTGAAGGGCAACGGCGCATGCAGCAAGCCAATCAAGGTCTTCAGGAGCTTGAGGATGCAGTAGATACCCTAATATCAATCCCTAACGATCGTCTCTTGGCCATGGTCGGACCGGAGACACCGTTGGTTGAAGCATTTTCATTAGCCGACACAGTGCTCCATCAAGGTGTGCAAGGCATTGCCGATCTGATCTTAGTACCGGGCCTAGTTAACCTGGATTTCGCCGACGTGCGTACTGTCATGTCTGGAATGGGCATGGCGATCATGGGCACGGCCACGCAGTGCGGCGAGGAGCGTGCCAGGCAAGCAGCGATCGCAGCGATTTCGAGCCCACTACTCGAGGACACTTCAATCGAGGGCGCTCGGGGCGTGTTGATCAATATCACTGGCGGCCCTGATATTACGCTGCATGAGATTAACGAAGCAGCGTCGATCATCTACGAAACTGCCGACGATGACGCGAACATTCTTTTTGGTGCAGTAATCGACGAGAATATGGGGAACAACGTTAAGGTCACCGTCATCGCTACCGGTTTCGAACCCACGGCACCACTCCAGTCACGCGTTGATATCTACCCTGGTGCGTTCGGAGGCGGTGGTGGTGCTGGTACGAATAACGGCCCAGACGGAGCAACATCAGACGCCGGCCATTTTTATCGCCCGGGCAGTCAAGAGGAAAATATGGCTTCGCACGCTTTAGACGCCTCGGCCGAAGAGGACCTAGACGTCCCAACATTCCTGCGGACCCAAAATCCAGGCGAGGAACACTAAGTCTCCGCTCTAACGGGTGAGATCTTAAGGCAACACGGGCCACAAGGCACCTTCAGGAGTCTTTCGGCATCTCTTGATAGAATCTTGGAAAACAATTCGCTCTCTGTTCGTTCCACTGGTCCCACAAAGCACCAATGTCGTCAGACTCCGCACTTTATCTGCGCCGTAGAGCCCAACGAGAAATTCGCCTGGTAGAACCCAACCAAGGTGGACGACTTCGGGTCGTACTTGCCTATCCCAACACATACGCGGTTGGTATGAGCAATCTTGGTATGCACACGCTCTACCGCCTGTTTAACGACCATCCCGATGTGTGCTGTGAGCGTTCCTTTTTACCCGACAAGCACGAGATTGAAGAATATCAAAGGCGCGGCACCCCTTTGATGACTGTGGAGTCGCAACGTCCGGTCTCGGACGCTGATGTGATCGCATTTTCTGCCTCTTTTGAAAACGACTACGTCAACGTGGTCCGGATGCTTATCCTCGCCAATCTACCAACGCGCAACGCGGAGAGGGACGCAACCCACCCAATCGTGATTATGGGGGGAGCTACAGTTTCGATAAACCCGGAACCTGTGGCGCCATTTATCGATTTATGCTGTGTGGGGGAAGGAGAGGGGCTTGTCCGTCCGTTAATCGAAAGCATTCTGGGCCAGGCTAACAGCAAGAAAACTGGAAACTCTTGCGGACAATTAACTGACAGCGATCTGCCAACCCGAGCTGCGTTGCTGCAAAGCTTAGCCGCCTCCCCTGGTTTCTATGTTCCGAGTTTGTACGAACCACGTTACGACCAAGCGGAAACGTCCGACTATCCGACGTTTGCCGGACTTACACCTCAGGATGGGGCCCCACCTTGTGTGACCAAGGTAAGGGCAGTATTCGAGGGCCCCGAGACAGTCGCGTCGACCTCAATCCTGACACCAGAAACAGAATTCGGGGATCGGGCGATGATCGAAGTGGCTCGTGGTTGCACCAAAGGCTGTCGCTATTGCTGGGTCGGCTATAACATCCTGCCGTTCCGGGTTCACAAAGTGGACGACGTACTCGCAGCCGCCGAGCGTTGGCTACCAACCACACAGAGGGTTGGCCTAGTAGCCACTGCACTGCTCGACCATCCGGACATTGAGGCGATCGCTTCCAGCCTGCGGGAACGAGGTCTCCAGGTGTTCAGTCCCAGTCTCATCATTTCGACTCTGCGTGAGCCTCTGCTGCGCTGCGTCGTCGAATCGGGCCAGCGCAGTATCACAATCGCTCCTGAGGCGGGTAGTGACCGGATGCGAGAGCTGATTATGAAGAAAATTACTAACGAAGAGATCCTTGAGAAAACACGGATGATCTTTCGGGCCGGTGTCCTTAACTTGAAAAACTACGTCATTATTGGGCTTCCCGGTGAAACTGAGGCGGATCTTCAAGACCTGGTGAGTCTCTGTACCGCAATGCGTGAAATTATGATTGAGGAAAGCCGTGACCGTGGCCGCATAGGTACTATCACCCTGTCAGTTAACTGCCTTATCCCTAAACCAGCAACACCCTTCCAGTGGGCTAAACAAATCCGCCCATCCGAATACGCTGCCAAATTGCGCTGGTTGCGACGCAGCCTTGCGAAGGTCCCCAACGTTGTCATCGAGGCAATGTCGCCACGTTCTGCGGAAATTCAGGCTTTAACGTCCCGGGGTGATCGCCGTGTTGGAGACTTGCTTGAATTATGGGCGGAAACTGGGTCCTGGCGTCAAGCGGTTAGGACATGGGAAGAACGCGGTGGATCAGTCGACCACTTTGCGTTCCGTGCCCTCAAACCCAACGATCCCCTCCCCTGGGGCCATCTCCGGACTGGGGCTTCCAGCGCAGCCCTGGGGAACCAGTGGAATAAAGCCGTAGGAGGAAACGTAGATGCAGCGGCGTGAACAGGGTCGCGTATCTCAGCACCTACCACTCACCCTATCCAAGCGGGTTGAGAACCGGGCGGGACTCGCAAGGTACTAAGGCAAGTGATGATCCATAACCCGCCCGACGCTGAGGGTATTGTTCAACTAGAAAACTTGTGGGTACTCCCCGGAATCCGACATGGGTTTGCCACTCGCTGTGGGCACCTTGAGGACGTGGTTCCCACTCCCATTGCTCGTCTTAAACAAATACATGGAGCCAACGTCCTCATATTGCCTGAAGAACCAGCAGATCGTTCGGAGTTTTTCGAAACAAGCACGAATCTTCTGCCTCACGCTGACGGGCTTATCACAAACTGTCCCGAAATCACGATTGCTGTCGCCGTCGCCGACTGTCTTCCAGTCTTGATCGCCGATCCCGTCGCCGGTGTGATAGCCGCTGTACACGCTGGGTGGCGTGGCTTATCTACCGGTGTAATTGAGAATGCCATTGGGCTGATGGCTTCGGCCTTTGGTACCAAACCCACCGATTGCGTGGTTGGAATCGGGCCTTCAATCGGACCCTGCTGCTATGAAGTCGGCCCCGAGGTCCTTGCCGCGTTCAACAACCAAGGCTATGACGCGGAGGCCCCTGTACCCTTTGCGAAGAGTGAACGACCACACTGCAACCTTGGATCGGTCGCATCCGCGATCACCCAGAAACTGGGTGTGCGTCAACCCAATATTGCAAACGCCGGAGTCTGTACGAAATGCAACAGCGACTGGTTATGGTCCTACCGGCGCGATGGAGATAATGCAGGCCGGATGCTCTGCGGCATTTCGTTGACCCATCAGTGAACCTTCAGGCCATCGGGAGGGGCGACACGAGGGAACAAATTACTCACAAAATTTTGATTGGACCTGTTGAGTCTGGGCGCCTCGGCCATAGCTTAGAAACAGGCAATGCCAGAGTTGCCTTCTCTCCTATGGCGACTCGGTCGCCATGAGCCGAAATGTTTTGAGTAGAGTGACCAGGGATTCTTAGATTAATTCGCTAAGGCAATCCTCTGACCGATCCACGAGAGTCCATGGCCAGGTTCGCCAATTTATCGGCTTCGACATTTCCTTCCCGGTAGACATGCTCGATTGTAAACCGTGCAAACTGGTCAGCTCTTTGTACAGCATCTTCGAAAAGCGGCCGAAGGTTGGGACTCTTAACTTTGTATTGACCTTTCATCTGCCGCACCATGAGCTGGGAATCCGATCTCACATGGAGTTCTTGGACGCCTTCGCTTTGAGCCCATTCAAGCGCTGCTAAAAGCGCACTGTACTCCGCCTGGTTGTTCGTCATCGTTCCCAAGAAGCCTCCAAAAGCCGCTATGGGAGTGTCTTCGGAATCGCAGGCGTATACCCCGAAAGCGGAATCTCCAGGGTTTCCACGTGAGCCACCGTCAACGTAAACAACTACCTTGTCCACGTCCCCCACAATCAGCTAGTGATGTCTCCCGCAGCAGCAGGCTCGGAGTCAACAGGTTGGTCGCTGTTCGATGCAGCGATGTCATCTTGCGCTGAATCTGCAGCAGAAACAATCCCCAGACGTTCGGCAACATAGACGATCCGACCGCAATTTTCGCACTGCATGATGTCAGTAAAGTTAAAGGTGTCGGCGTAGAGCTGCGGGCGCATCTTGAAATTGCACACCAGACAAATCTCATCAAGTATCTCCGCCACCCCCAGTCCTCCACGTACCATCTTGATATCCCCGTACTTCTTCATAAGGTCTTCTGGAATGCGTTCCTGCAGGTTGGAGAGTGCATCATCAACTTTTGCCTTTACGGAGATTAATTCCGCTTCCCTATTGTTGGCCTTGGCAATGGCGACATCAACACTCTCCCGCACATGGGCCAGTTCATTGCTCTTCTGTCCAATGGAAACCTTAAGAGAGTCCTCGTGTTCGAGCTGTTCCAGGATTTTCGTTTCAACGACACTAACTGCTCTTTCTGCATGACCAATTTCTTCCTGGATCGCCCATAGCTCCTGGTTCGTCCTTACCGTCAACATCTGGTCATTGAACTTAGTCACCTTCTCCTCAGCGGATTTAAGATCGATGTCAAGTCGCTTAGCTACGGAGCGAACATCTTCGAGAGCAACCCTGATCGCATCGAGCTCCCCCTCGGCAGCCTCAATTTCGGAACGCGCTACGGCGCGTTCTTGTTCGACATCGGCAATCTCGGAGTCGATAAACTTGAGCTCAAGCTCACGCGCTTGAACATTTACCAGAACCGCCAAGCCATCTTTGATACTCATTGAAGCCATCCTTCAGGCACAAAAAAACGGGCGGGCCGAAGCCCACCCGTACCGCTCAAGGCAGCGCAGACGCACGCACCGGTGGGCAGTATTTTGTTTCGCTCCAATCTGAAAATTCGAGATCTCACTACGCTCTCATCGCAAAGGATCCAAGAAACAATCTACGAACACCTCTCGGCATGCTAGCCGATACACTCGAACAATCATTTGTATACCCGCGTCCAGAATTGCGCAAGGATCTCTTTCTCAGAGGAAACATCGGTGAGCGTTGCAGTTCGGAAAAATAAATGGGCCCTCCAGGATTCGAACCTGGGACCAACCGGTTATGAGCCGGGGGCTCTAACCAGACTGAGCTAAGGGCCCTATTTCTTTGGCTTTTTCGTGAGCTGCTTCGAGCGTGATGAGTGACGCAACTTGCGCAACGCTTTGGCTTCAATCTGCTGAATACGTTACCGAGTCAGTGCAAAACATCCGCCCACGTTCTCAAGAGTATGTTCCTCCCCATCTTCTATACCGTACCGCAGCGACTAAACTGAGCCTATTCTTTTTGCCAGCGTTATTTTTTCCTTGTTCAGCTGCCCAAACAACTCGTGGTTGCCTGACTCAAGCGCGTCTCGTATGTCCTTGTTTATTTCACGCAGCCTTCGCCTTAAGCTGTCATCGTAAATCCCGAGCGCACAGTTGCGAGCGGAATCCCAATCTAAGGGACTCTTCTCCTCAAGTCGAAGCCGTGACATTAATGCGCTGGCACCTTCTTGCGCGACACGCACTAGAAGGTTGCCAGTGTCCACTGGAACTCCGTCCGCGTCGCATGTCGCGGCGGCGTCCAGTAACGCGCGGACCCGAGCATCCCGGATCGCATCGAAAGGACAGATCTCCTCCAGTTGTTCACGCCACTCAGGATGCTCAAGCACCGCTCGCAACAATTCACTCTCAGCTAACGTTACCTTGTCGAGCTGTGCCTTCCACGAGCTGGCGCTCTCCTGTTGTTCTGAAGACTTGGCCTTCGACCGTACACGATTTTGCCTGCGCCTTCCCTTAGCCTGAACATCCGCTGCCGCATCCTCAACCAATCGGGCTTCTATTTGGAGTCGTTCAGCCAGTCGTGCAATCCACTCGGCCCGCTCTACCCTATTGGAGATCGGTACGACAAACGCAAGCAACGATGAAAGCGCTTCCGCTTTACCTCGCGGAGTATCAAGGTCTGCCCGCTCTCCTGCGCGGTGGATCATGAAATCCAAACCGGTGACTGATTGACTCAGAGCGGCACGAAAACCTTCGGCACCTTCCGTCCGCAAGAACGAATCTGGATCATGTTCGGGGGGAAGGCGCACCACATTCACCTGAAATCCATTCCCTAGAAGGATACCAGCGGTCCGTTCAGCAGCCGCTTGGCCCGCCTGGTCACCATCGAATTCAACAACAGCTTTTCGCGTGAAGTGCGATAACTTTCGAGCATGGTCTTCTGTGAACGCCGTGCCCAAAGGGGCCACTACATTCTGTAAACCATATTGGGCACAGGCGATGAGGTCGAAGTTTCCTTCAACCAGAAGCACGAAACCCTTAGAATTAATCGATTCGCGCGCCTCAAAAAGACCGTAGAGAGTTTGACTCTTCGTAAAAGTGATGGTTTCCGGTGAATTTAGATACTTAGGCTCCCCTTCTCCGATGATACGTCCGCTGAATGCAACTGGGCGCCCACGCGGGTCGCGGATCGGAAACACGACACGGTCCCGTAGCCGATCATAAGTTCCCTTACCAGTCTCTCGCCGTTTTACCAAGCCAGCGACCTCTAGTTCATGCTCGTTGAAACCGGCTGCCAGAAGATGCTGCTGGACGGCCTCCCACTCATCCGGAGCGAAGCCGAGACCAAAGTGAAGTACTACGTTATCCTCGAAACCACGCTCTGCTAAGAACTCGCGCGCCCTGGAGCCTTCAGCACCATGAAGTTGCTCTCGATAGAATCCATCGGCGGCAACAAGCGCAGCCATAACCCGGTTCCTGTCAACGGCAGACTGCCCAGACTGCTGACTCCGGCCCCCTTCCAGAGGAACTGGAATGCCGCTACGCTCCGCCAGAGAGCGGACCGCTTCAGTGAATCCGATGGCCTCCTGATCCATCACGAAGCGGAAGATGTCACCACCAGCGGTACAGCCGAAACAATGCCACAGCCCCTCTTCATTGACGGTGAACGAGGGTGTCTTCTCGCTATGGAAAGGGCAAAGACCAACCCATCGACTACCGCGAGGTTTCAGCTCGACCACTTCGCCAATGATCTGCAGGGGGTCCGTACTACGTCGTACTTCATCGACGAAACTTGGTGGGTAGGCCATAGCCTTCTGTACTACCCCGAAGACGCCCTTCAAGCAAGCACGATTTTGGGAGCCGGATTAGTCCTGTGCCGCACCACCGGAAAATGATACTCAGACTACGAGAAGTCGAACCTGTTCCCGAGAAACAATCAATCGCTTCCCGTGCACATCGACCTCAACACTGGCCTCTGATTTGGGATCACCAACCCAATTGCGGACAACCTGCCCTCGAAGATTAAGCGGCTTAACAAGTACCAGTTGCCCACGCTTGAGCGGCGCCTCCAGGTTGTCATCGATTTGCAGGGTTTCACCCGCACCTTCTGTATGAGCTTCCTGGACGGTATCCGCAGCCAAAATATCGATGTCAGGCCGAAGCTTCTCCATCGTCCATACCGAAGCATCAACCGCAGCATCCAAAACCCGGCGAGCATCAGCATCAGCATCCCCGATCCGCGCAGCCCAGCGAGCTCGACGATCCTGAGCGGTACGTGACTTTCGAGTCTCATCAAGCTCTTTAGACAATGCCGTAAGCATGCTGTCCCCTCGAGAACGAAGCCGTTTGATCGCCTCGTCGATTGCTACCCTACCGTCGTTGACAAGAGATTGGCGCAATTCAACCAGCTCGCGGCTAAGCGACTCATACTGCGCATGGGCCTTCTCCAGACCACTTTGCTGTTCCTGTACCTCTTCCCGGTCGGAGGCAAGAGCTTCAGCCTCGTTCTCAACACTGCGAATCAATGAATCAAGCTGTGCCGCGTTGATATCGACCAAGCCCCGCGCCCGCTCGACTAATGATGCTTCTAAGCCAAGCGTCTCAGCGATGTCAAATGCGTTACTTCGCCCGGGACGGCCAATGCGCAAGGTGTAGGTAGGCTGTAACGACTCGCTGTCGAATTCCATCGAAGCGTTGACAGAGCATTTAGAGGAATGAGCGAAGGCCTTAAGGGCATCGTGATGTGTCGAAACGATGGTCATCGCTTCAAGGTTGGCAAGATGCTCAAGAACCGCGATTCCAAGAGCGGCCCCCTCCGCCGGATCTGTACCGGTGCCAAGTTCATCCAGCACGACAAGGCTACCCGGAAGCAAGTCGTCCAGAAATTGTTTAATTCTTGTTAGGTGGCCAGAAAAGGTGCTCAAGTTAGCAATGACACTTTGTTCATCACCGATATCCGCATAGACCTTCGGCCGACAGCTCAACCGTGCCACTTCGGCAGGCACGGGCACACCACACTGAGCCATGAGGGTGAGTAGCCCTATTGTCTTTAGGACAATTGTCTTGCCACCTGTGTTCGGCCCAGTAATAACCAGGGCCCGGGTGGAGCTATCGATCTCGACATCGAGAGGCACGGGAGGCACATGTCTCTCATCAAAGCTGAACGGTTCTTCCTCTCCAACAGTTGTTTCGGGTCCGAGCTTATTCCTCTTCCCCATCACGCCTGGGATCATCAGTGGATGCCGCGCTCCGCGCAGCGATAAGTCTCCATCAGTCACGATTGGGCGCACGGCGTCGATGATGTCAGCAAACTGCGCTATGGCTTGACACGCATCGAGACTAGCAATGGTTTGTTCAGTCGCCGCGAGAGCATCCGATACAGCTCGAACGTGGCCTGTAAGGTCGGCCAGAAGTCGCTGGACTTCTTCTTGCTCTTGACGATCAAACTCTACCAGAGCGTTCTGCTGATCAACGAATTCGAGGGGCTCAACGTAGATTGTCTGGCCAGATGAGGAGGTATCGTGCACCACTCCAGGAAAAATACTTCGATGCTCTGCCCGTACCGGCACAACGTAACGGTCACCACGCCGCGTAACCAGACGGTCACGCAATACTGCTCGGGGGTCGTCCCTTTTTACCATTTGCTCAAGTGAGTGCAAGAGCTTCACTCTTGCCTTGCGCTTTTTGTGGCGCAATGCTGCCAACTCTGACGAAGCCGAATCACGGATTTTGCCTTCTTTGTCGAAAACCTTCTCGATTTGCTCGGCGAGTAGTTTTAGGTCAGGAATTGAATCCGCCATTGCTGACAAGCGTGTCAATCCATCTTGCCCAGCGAACTGACGGCGGACGGTACACCCGACCTCCACCGTGCGATAAACCGCCATCATCTCATCGAAGTCGAGCACCCTTCCCTCAACGCCTGCCACTCGTAGAACCTCTTCGAGAGAACAAGCCGGGGCCAACGGCAGGGCTCCATCGCGCTCAATGTAAGAGCGCAACTCGGCAACTTGCGAGTGCCGTTCTTCAATCGTCTGCCGGTCGGCAAACGGCTTAATCTTTTCGAGTTTCTCTCTCCCCATGGATGTCTGCGCCCAACTGGTAAGGACGTGCACCAACAGGGGGAAATCGAGAGTTTCAAGGGTTGCGTCTTCGGCGATGCGGTTCATGACGTCACGGTGTTTTCCGTTTATTACTCCAAGCTATCTGCTCCACCAAAAGCCACCAGGGCACCGATCAGGCCCGCCGTCACACCCAAGCCAATCAGCTGAGCAAACAAAAGTGCGTTGAAGAATTGCAGTTCAACCAACGGCAACAGAGGGGATCCGCCTGCGGTTACAAACGAAACCCCAATTCTGCAGATCGCATATAGAATCAGCAGAGCCAATACACTACCCAGAAACCCTTGAGTCGCACCTTCCGCCAAAAAACGGCCGCGAACGACGCTCTCGGTCGCCCCAACTAAACGCAGCACAATAATCTCCTGACGCCGGGCGACAACAAGAACGCGGATCACATTCGCCGTGGTTATGATCGCCGCAATCAATACAGCCCCACCGAGAACCATCCCAACGAATCGAAGTCCATTGACCCCGAGTTCCAGCCGCCGGATAACCTCTAGGTCATATTGAGCAGCATCGACACCGGGCATTGTCTCCCAGATTTCCGCCAGGGCTAAAAGCGCTGCCTCATTGCGGGACCTTTCACGCACCGTAATGACAAACGAAGCTGGCAAAGGATTTTCTTCCAGGAAAGTAAGCAGGTCACCAAGCTCCTGGAAATCATTTCGGAACTGCGTTGCCGCTTCGTCAGCGCTCATAAATCTGAAGCTGTCAATTTCCGAACTCTCCCGAATCGCGTCTGCAACCGCCTGCTGCTGGGGAATAGTGAAACCAGGCTCAAGAAAGACCTGCACATGGCCACGCTCACGCCACCGATGAAGCAAGCCATTTAGATTTTGAGAAACCAACAAGAACCCACCCAGTACCACAAGTGAAAGTGCAATGAGCATGACTGCTGACGCCGCAGCGCGACGACGGCCAACCAGCCCATTTAAAGCCTCTCCGAAGCAAAGCTTCAAGTAGCGATCGGCCCGCATCACTGGGACATTAAGGGGGGCACGAGCCGGCCAGCCTCAAGGATCATTGTGCGCCCCCCTACGGTGCCAATCAGGTCGGCATCGTGAGTCGCCACCAACACGGTGGTGCCACTCCGATTGATTGCGTGAAAGATACGCATGATTTCGTTGGCCCGTTTCGGGTCAAGGTTTCCTGTCGGCTCATCAGCCAAAAGCAACTGTGGTGCGGTCATTAGAGCCCTTGCGATGGAAACACGCTGTTGTTCACCCCCCGAAACTTGAGGCGGAAACAACTGGGCACGGCCATCCACACCAACCAAACGTAGCAACTCACTGGCCCGACGTTGGCTCTCAGTGAAAGAAAAACCAACCGCCAAACCGACTAGCGCAACATTGTCAAATACAGTCCGATCTTCAATGAGTTTGAAATCTTGGAATACCAGGCCAAGGCGCCGGCGGAAACGTGGTACCTGGCGCCTTGGCATAGTTGCGAGGTTGCGTCCAGCAACGATCAGTTGGCCACTGGTTGGCAGTTCGGCCCGATACAGTAAACGAAGGAGGGTGGTCTTGCCTGCACCACTTTGCCCCGTCAGGAAAACAAACTCCCCCTCATCGATCTCGAAACTAATGTCCGTTAACGCAGTGATAGCACCATAACTCTTAGTAACATGGAAACAACGAATCATTGCTTGATTCGCTCACGCAACAATTTCCGGGCGGTATCGGGATTTGCCTTCCCCTTTGTTGCCCTCATCACCTCTCCCATCAAAAATCCGAACACCTGATCTCGTCCCCCACGAATAGCCTCGACCTCATTAGGGTGAGCTTCGACGACCTTGTCGACAAATAATGCTAGCTCGTCACTGGCCGAGATTTGTTGGAGGTCTTCTTCGGCCAGGATAGTTTCGACATCGCTTCCTGTTTCGGCCATGCGGTCCATTACCTTGCCCGCCATTCCAGCCGGAACGGTACCGCTTCGCACGGCATCTACCAGACTGGTAAGCACTTCCGCAGACACCGGGAAAGCTGCAAAATCACTATTGTGCTCGTTTAACCATCGGCCAATTTCGTTGCTTACCCACTTATTCGCTTCACTAATTGAAGCGCCGGCTTGGATTAACGCCTCAAAGTAGTCAGCGCGCGCACGTTCCTCTACCAGGGTGGACGCGTCTTCATAGGAAAGACCAAGTTCCTCGACGAAGGCATCGAGGCGAGCAAGCGGCAGCTGAGGAATGCCTTTAGAGGCTTTCGCAACTTCGGTTTCGTCGAGAACAACGGGCACCAGGTCAGGCTCAGGGAAGTACCTATAATCGTGCGCTTCCTCTTTCGCTCGCATTGATACCGTCTTGCCAGTGCGTTCGTCAAACAATCGCGTGCTCTGGGTTAGGGGCTCCCCAGCCTTGAGCAATGCGGTCTGGCGCTCAACTTCAAAGCGCAGCGCCTGCCGCAAGAAGCGGAATGAGTTGAGGTTCTTCAGCTCGCTTTTAGGGTTCAGATGTTCCTCGCCACAACGTCGCATAGAGATGTTGGCATCACAGCGCAAACTTCCTTCATCCATGTTGGCATCCGTTACTCCGACGTACAGCAAGGTATTCCGTAGCGCAGTGACAAAAGCGCTGGCCTCTGCCGGTGAGCGCAGATCTGGCTCAGAGACAATTTCAATGAGGGGCACCCCGCACCGATTCAAATCGACGTAACTCTTGGTCCCTGACCGAGGCATAGAGCTATGAATAGACTTGCCGGCATCTTCCTCGAGGTGCAGACGAAGCAAACGAACTTCAGCACGGCGCCCATCACAATCAAAATAGAACACGCCGCGACCAGCGATCGGCTGATCATATTGCGAGATCTGATAACCCTTTGGAAGGTCAGGATAAAAGTAATTCTTTCGGGCAAAACGGCTCCGCAGATTCACCTCGCAACCAAGCGCCAGAGCTGCCCGAACGGCAAACTCGACTGCCTTTTGATTGAGCACCGGCAATGCTCCCGGCATGCCAAGACAAACCGGGCAGGTACGACTGTTGGGGTGCCCGCCGAAAGCATTAGTACAACCGCAGAACAGCTTGGTTGCGGTCTGCAGCTGCACATGGATTTCGAGACCGATAACGGTCTCGAATTTTTCCATACTCGGCATCAACGTCTATAAATCGGTCAGATAAGGATTAACCTTGGGACGCTGCGTTTCTTCTTTTGGACTCTCGCGCTTCTTCGTGATGGTTTTGGTGGTCTTCTTATTGCGACCCGACGTGCTGCGCTTACGATTACTCTCCGAGGTCCGCGAACTCGTTTTTCTTGCCCTCCCTTTCCGCTGACTCGAGCCGGACGACTGACGACGCTTCGCTTCCACAGCGTCTTCCTTCGCGTTGCTTCTCCTGGTTCGACGGCTCCTGTTGCTCTTCACAGGATCGTCGTTCTTCTCCTTGTTACTAGTCTTTGCATGCTTGGAACCGTCTCCCGGTCCTCGGGCACGACGCGAACCTCGTCGTCGACGCACACCACTAGTTCGAGCCTCCTTGCCGTCACCTTTGCCGCTTGTCTTCTCTGTCCCCTTCGGCTTTGCAGCCTCGTTAACCGCATCCGCCGCCTCGGTTTTGCGCGGACCCCGGCGTCTGCGCCGACGCGGGGGACGTTTAGCACGTTCCTTCCCATCCTTTACAGACGAGAACGGTTTAATTCCGGTCTCTAAGGGACCCTCTTCAAGAGCGAAGTCCAGACGTCGACGTCCCTTATCAACCTTCACAAACTTCACCTTCACGCGGTTGCCAAGCGTGATGACACGACCGTTGTTCACCCCTTTCAAGGTGTGCCGCTGATCATCAAACGTATAGTAGTCATCGTCGAGAGAGGAAATATGCACCAGGCCTTCGACAAATAAGCTGTCAAGTTCGACGAAGAAACCGTAAGCATGAACGCCGGTGACAAATGCCTCAAAGCTGTCTCCTAACTTGTCCGCCATAAACTGGACCATCTTCCAATCGATGTAACGCCGCTCAGCTTCCTCAGCTTTGCGCTCACGCTCAGAGCAATCGACACCGATACGTTGCAAGTCAGCTTGTAGCCCTTCCACATCAAACTTCTGCTGCTTTGTGCTACCGAGGTCAGCTTTCTGTAGACGGTGTATCACCAAATCTGGGTATCTTCGAATGGGCGATGTGAAATGCGTGTAGCGTTCCGAGGCTAGACCAAAGTGACCGATATTATTTGGCTGGTACCGTGCTTGTTTCATTGTTCGCAACATCAAATAGATGATGACGCGCTCACCTGGCTGCCCTTCGAGGTGCTCAACAAGACGCTGAAAATCCTTTGATTTTGGCTGCCCACGTCCACCGAGTCCCAATCCGATTCCACCAACAAAGTCACGAAACTGCTTTACCTTTTCAGCGTCCGGTCCTTCGTGCACACGATAGAGCGAAACGACATCCTCCCAGGCGAAATGGGAGGCAACTACTTCGTTAACCCGGATCATAAATTCTTCGATTAAGCGGTGTGCTTGGTTTCGCTCTGACCGCTGGATGTTTTCAACTTCGCCACGCATGTTGATCAGCAGTTCTGGCTCCGGCAAGTCGAAGTCGATGCTGCCACGACGTCCGCGGTGACGACGCAATATGTCACAGAGCTCGGACATCAGTTGCAAGTGATGGACGTGATCCGAGTATTTCTCTTTAAGTGTTTCGTCGGACCCATCTAGGATAGCCGCGACGTCGTTGTAGGTCATACGGGCTGACGAACAGATCACACCATCATGAAATTCATAGTTGACGGTTTGACCCTCGGCATTGATTTCAATTTCGACCGATTGCACAAGGCGATCGACGCCCGGCTTAAGAGAACAAATCTCGTTGGACAACCGCTCTGGCAACATAGGAACAACGCGATCGGGGAAGTAAACCGACGTTGCTCGCAACTGCGCTTCTCTGTCAATCGCTGACCCTACCGGCACATAAGCCGACACGTCGGCGATGTGGACAGCAAGTTGAAAGTTACCGTTGGGCAGCTTCTTAGCGTTAACAGCATCATCGAAGTCTTTCGCATTTTCACCATCAATCGTGACAACGGAAACTTCACGAAAGTCTTTGCGGCCATCGATATCAGCTTCACTAACCTCCGTGTCAATCTTCTCGGCTTCGGCGATCACGTCTGCCGGAAACTCGTGGGGAAGATCAAATTCACGGATGATAATGTCAACATCAATCCTCGGGTCGTCCGGGTCACCTAAGACCTCGACGACCTTGCCTTCAGGGTTGCGGCGGCCATCACCTTCGGGATAGGAGACAATCTCGGCGCACACCACCTGGCCAGGCTTTGCACCGTTGGATTCAGCCTCTGAGATAAAGACCTCGTAACCAATACGGGCATCAAGTGGCACGACATAGCCGAAACGAGGACCTTTTTCGAACTTTCCAACAACTTGGGTGCGGGCGCGCTTCAACAAACGGATAATGCGCCCTTCGGTCTTGCCACGCTGCATTGCCTCGCGCCGCGCCACTACAAAATCGCCGTGGAGAGCGTTCCCAAGTTTCCGTCGGGGAATGTAGAGGTCCGCCTGCGACGGGTCCCTCGGCACAACGAACCCAAAACCCTTTTCATGACAGGTTAACCTGCCGACAATGAGGTTCATCTTAGCGGGAACGCCGTAGCGACCGTCCCGTGTTTCAACTAGGCTGCCCGCCTCAACCAATAAGCCCAAAGTCTCCTCAAGGCTCTTACGCTGCTCTTTGCTAACCTCTAAACGGGTGATTAGAGACTCAAAATTAAGTAGCCTCGGCTCCCTTTCGAGGAACGTAACTAGGCTTTCAGGTTTTGCGGGGTCAAATACAGGTGTGGCTTGTTTCTGGGTGTTCGATGCTTCTTCTGTCATCTAGAAATTAGTCGGTGAAACTTGGGCCTGGCGGGCGCTAGTCGGAGCCGATGCGTTGCTTTGACAATCAGATGCCTGTGGGATGCGAGTACCGATTGCCATCTAACGCTTGACGATGCCTTTATAGAAAGGCGGCGGCCTCATGCCGAAGAGCGGTGCGCCGAACGGCCTTCCGCGAATATGAACTTGAATAAACAATATCATGGGACATTGAGTCGATAAAGTACCTGTCCAACAACCCCCAAAACATCAGATGAGGCAAACGCCGGCAACTCAGTTTCTGTCATGACTAGATATTGAAACCGTTACAGATGCCAGTGTTTGCGGGCTTTCTACCGAACGTTATAATTTCGACTCCGTTGCCCAAGTGGCGGAATTGGCAGACGCGCTAGGTTCAGGACCTAGTGGGCTTCGGCCCGTGGGGGTTCAAGTCCCTCCTTGGGCATTGAGCACAACTTGCTGCTGGCAAAGGTGATTGGAGAATTTGGTGAGAAAGGACCGGGTTCCTTTTTCGTTTCAGCCTATCCATCCCACTGCAAACCAGACTAATGAAGCTTCAATTGTGTGTTACTAAAGTTCTCGATAAGCAAACTCAGGGAACATGCCGATTAGTGATCCTGGTGTTTATCGTCATCACGGCCGCTGGATCCTCGCTGGCCTCGACTATGGAACGAAGATCTTCCTCGTCGACCCTTTTTCAGCAACGGCCAGTCTTCGGAGCGATGGTTTCGCAGGTCCAGGTCGACGCTATAGTGACCAATCGCAGCGGGGAATTTGTCGACAATCTGACCGAGGCCGACTTCACGATTTATGAAGACAACGAACCTCAGCAGATCCTCGATATCCAATTAATCGACTTGGAAGCCGGGACGGTTGTCGATCTCGGTAACTCCGAAGATACTGGCCAAACCCTAAATTCCACCAGTACCGTAGATAGCAGCGATGACACCACTGAAACTCCAGTCACCACCACTGCGGTTGATTCCGCCACCAACTATGGGGCACTAGTCTTCCTGATCGACGGGCCCAGCCTCGACCTTAAAACGAAGTCACGGTTCTTGGTGGCATGGGAAGAATTACTTGCGACGACCGAAGGGCTTCGTATTCCTCGCGCAGTCTATATCGCAAACAGTTTCGGGGCTCTCGAAGAGCTTGTTCCGTTGACACTCGAGACCGATCCATTGTTCGAGGCCATCGAAGCAGTGCGTGCAACACCCACCCCGGGAAATTCAATGAAGTCAAACTTCTACGAACTTCTTGACGATATGAACTTTCCCCAGGGAATCGACGCTGCGCGTGCAAAAGCGCGTGCATTTGAGCACGAAGAGACACAACGGAGCTTGGCATCCTTTGCGCTCTTAACCCAATTCTGTGACGCACTCTCGTCCCGTTCAGGGCGCACAGCGTTGATTTGGGTGACAACCGGAATCAAGATCACTGTTGGCGGCCCTTACACAATACTTACGGGCGAAGATCCCTCCTCTCCAGCAGCCATCTGGGAACGACAGCAGCAACTCTTTGATCCCTATACACCAGACTCCCAGATCACCGCCCGTCAGCGCCAACTTCACGAAGCGGCCAATAGCGCGAATGTGAGTATCTACACTGTAGACCCAACATTACGTGGCGATCTCCGCTCCATGGACGTTGATGTGGTTACACGGAGTTCGGGTGACGCCCGTCGCTTGAGTTCGATCGAATTCCAATCGTCACTTGATTCCTTACGCGACTCACTCAAGGATGCCGCTACCGCCACGGGCGGCGAATCATTCGTGTACTGGACGGATCTCGGAGCGGCACTCGCGACTATCGAAAAAGATAGCAGTCGTTTCTACCTATTGACCTACGCTGCTCCCCCTCCCGAAGGTGACGGTCAGTACCACAATATACGAGTTGAAGTAAATCGACCTGGCCTAACGGTCCGGGAACGAGGTGGGTACATCGACCTTCCGCTGAACGAGCGTCGATCTCGAGAAGTTATTGGGGCACTAACTCTCCCAGGAGCCGTCACGGGGCCACCCGTTTTTGCGCGTGCATTCCACCGGTGGTCATCGGATGGTGAATCCATCGTCCAGTTAGCCATAGCCATCGATCCGACAACTGAAAAATCCACAGGTAACCTCACGACCGATAACACGTTACTTGTGGAACCCAGTAGCCTGGTGTTTCACGCTGCAGCGATTGCAGATAACGGCCGCACTGTCGACGAAGTTCATCAAGGGGTCCGTTCTTTGTTTGGCCCAGCAGATTCCGGGAACCTGGCAGCAATCTGGCCATTCCGCTACGTCTACGACTGGACCCTACCTCCAGGCGCCTATGCATTGAGGGTCGTGATTGAAGATGAAGTGACTGGCGAACTCAGCGCCACGGAATTCAAAGTAGAGGTGCCGAGCATCAATGATGAGTGGCACGCCAGCGATCTGATTCTGGCTACAACGAATGGCTCGGCACCACCATTGCCATTGGTAGTTGATGAAGCAACTGAAGACACCCAGCTCATTGTGTACGTCGAGGTTGCAGGTGGTGATGAACCAGTTCTAAGTGGCTCGGTGTTCAGTGCCGATGGCGTTACCCTCCTAGCACCGCTCCCGCCAGTTTCCCTCCAGAAACAGGCGGGAATCCACCGGGGAGCATTGAGGCTCACGGGCATGCCACCAGGCGAAATTATCCTGCAGGCAGCGATCACCGATGTCGTTCCAGGACGCAGCAAAATCTTCCGTCGAACACTAAAGATCTCCGGCACAATCCCACAACTCTGATCCGCCCTGTGTACAATAATGAGGTCCTAAAAACGAATTGCCGACCTCGATGACCATGAGAGAGCCTTCAAAGGTGCGTTCGTTATCTTGTCGTGAAGTGCTGAGCTACACAGCCTACGCTTGCTGTGCCGCCATGATCATCGGGATAATCCTGGCGGTGTTCCCAAGCGCATCAGGAGCAGTGGCGGGAAGTAGCCAACAACGGCTCGACCTTGACGAATGGAATAGAGTCGACAAGCGTGACCTGCCTGAGGACACTCGGGAGTGGCTCGAGGAAGTCGACGTCATCCTGACCAAGGAAGAAGAAGAAACTTTCCTGCGCTTGGAAACAGAATTACAGCGCGCGGAATTCATGAAACGCTTCTGGGTGGTGCGCGATCCCACCCCAGGGACACCGCAAAACGAATACTACGACGAGTACCAGCGACGGCTGGAATACGTCCAAAGAACGCTTGGCCGCGAAACGCCACGTGAGGGTCGCGAAACCGATCGTGGACGCATGTACCTCTTGCTCGGCGAACCCGGCACCATCAAGCGTCTACACAACACCCGCGATGCCGTTCCAGTGGAAATCTGGTCTTATCGGGCTAACCCAAAACTGGGTATTCCCCCCTTCTTTAATCTAGCATTCTTCCAGCGCAGCGGAGCAGGTGAGTTTCAACTGTACAGCCCCCTGATGGATGGCGCATACAAAATACTGAATCCCGATGGACAACGGCAGGCGGAAAACTACGCAAGGAGTGGACGCTCCGTAAACGAAGGCCTGATCGGAGCCATCTACGACATTTTGTTAGGCACGGATCCGGAATTGGCTATGGTTGCGCTGAGTTATTTGCCGAACGACGTTGGGGCGCTAGTCGGCATGTCTAACGCAGGATTACGCTCGGAACTCCTGATCATGGATATCGAATCCATCCCGAATCGGATCATGCCGAACGCTCAATGGGCCTATCGGATTCTAACCGGGCGTGTTGATGCAGACGTTCGCTTTGAAAGCTTACCGATTCATGCCCAGGCTTTTGCGTTAATCGATCCAACAGGTGACGCGTTCTTACATTACGGTTTGATGACTGATGGCAGGCGCCTCAACCTTAATAATTATGAGGGCAAATGGTATGTCACCTTCGAAGTGTCAGGATCGGTGGTAGATGCAAAAAACCGGATCATCACCGGAGTGATGGGAGCAGCAGACCCCTCCTCAAAAGTTTTGCAAGCGGACCTGGAAGAAGAGGAAGCACGGGTGCTGCGCTCGGGTCCCATTGTTTATCTTGACCGGGTCCCATTGGTCGAGGGCGTATTCGATTTTGATCTTGTGGTGGAGAACAACGTAACGCGAGAGTATGGCCGCAGTGAAATCCGCGTGAGCGTGCCCCCACCGTGGCCATCTGACCTACAGAGCTCGCCGACTTTGCTTTTATGGAATGTGTACACGGATGATGAATACAAGGTTTACAACGAACACTATCCCTTTCAGGTCGGCCCCTACGCCATGATCCCCGCGCTCGACAACAGCTTTTACACAGATGACGGGATATACATCTTTCGCCAGATCTACCTCCCTGAAAACTACGAGGAGAAGATCGTTTTAACCTACCAACTGGAGAACGATGCAGGAATAGTTATTCAACGAACCGAATACACTGACATCACTAAAGCCGATGACCGTGGCATCTTGGACCATGGAACACGGATAAACATTACTGACGTGGCACCTGGTGAATATAGGCTGTTCGTTGACGTAGAAAACGATACCAGGGACAGAGAAGCTTTCGATATTACGCTCCGTGATCCCAGCTCCGAAATTTCTCAGCCGTTTATCCACACAGCCCCTGGGCCACCACCCACCGATCCGGACTTTGCCCTGGATCGAGCACACCAACTGCGAACGCTCGGGAAAATTGACGAGGCACTCCCTCTTCTGGAAGAAGCCTTGACGCGTGTCAATGACAAAGAATTGGTTGAACTGCAAATAGATCTTTTGATGGATGCCGGTAGGTTTGATGAGGTTCGTGATGTTTTAGGCCCCCTACTTGTAGAAGACCCCAGCAACGTCACCATGCTCAAGGTCATCGCCCTGGCGAATGCTAACCTTGGGAACCACTGGGACTCGATCCGCTACTATGAGCGTGTACGAATTGTTGAGGAGGAAGAATCAACCGACATACTCAACCCGCTCGCTTCTGCGTATTATGCTGACGACCGCATTGACAAGGCCCGAGAGATCCTGCAGTTGTCACTTAAGGTCAACCCGGAACAGCCGCAAATACAACAGCTTCTCGAAGAAGTGTTGCGCAAGAGACAAAGCGACACGTAGAACGGGGCGAACTCGCTTGGTAATGGTCAACTGCGACTAAACGGCGCTAATTCCCTTTCGCATCGCGCCAAACGATTACCGGTTATCGCCACTTCCGAGCTGAGCCAGAACCGCCTTTAGACCTGGATATTCGGGGTTTTGATCGAGCAGTTTCTCAAACTCACCCACAGCTTCGGCTCGTGCCCCCGTTTGGAGCAGTGCTACGCCTAGCCCAAAACGCGCATCTGCATGTTCCGAGTTAAGTCGCAGAGCTATCTGGTAGGCGCGTATGGCTTCTTCGAACTCGCCACGAAGGGCATGTACCATACCGCGGTTTGACTGGTCGGCGTCACTGTCGGTATATAGCTGTAAATGCTCTATATATTCGTCTTGTGCGTTGCGCAGATGCTCGCCGAGCGTCCCTTCTGCAAGCCCGATACCCAGGCTGGTAAACGCAAAGGCAGTATTGATTCGTACCGAATAACTAGGATCGCTGAGTTGTGAGGCCAAGTCATTGAGCAACGTACGGCCTTGAGGGTGCGCGACAATACTGAGCGGAACAATGGCCCGCACGAGCGGATGTGGGTCGACAAGTGCATCCCAGAGCCCATCAAGCGCGCGTGGTCCAGGATAAACACGCAGGTACCCGGCAGCGGTAGCGCGCATTAGGAAAGGCTCATCTGCGTCGCGAACGATCTCAAGCAAAGGATCGAGCCCGGCAGGCTCACCATACTGTGCCGCGGAGAAGGCGGCCGCACGTCGCCGGAACTTCATCGCATCCGGACGGTCCTCTATATTACCGAACCAGGCCTGAATATTGTCTGCAGCCCACTGCGGAGAACGCTCTTCGTGGCAGAGGTTACATGCGTTTGGGATACCGTAGTCCACAGTATTCTCAGGAACTGGGACAGCTAGAGAATGATCTCGCATCGTCGCCTTAATCCCTGAGACAGTTCGGGGCATGTGGCAGGCGACACAGGAGCTGCCCTCACTACCCAGGGGGTGGCGGCTATGCTCCTCAGCCTTTTCCACGATATTCGAGTGGCAACTGCTGCAGAGTTGTCTGCCCGCTACAGGCGACGCAAGCTGTGGGTTTTTTCCGATGTTGATCGAATGTCCGTTACGATGGCAATCGATACACCGGACACCACCTTCGAGATAACAGGAGCTAAGCCAAATCCCGAAACTGTTATTGGAGAAGCGCCGTGTGCGGCCATCAACATAATATCCTGGGTCCGGGGAATCAGGCGGTACGGTGTACGGCAGGGCGGTCAGAAAGTAGTCGTAGAATGGGTCTCCGGGAGTATGATTATCCTGTAACAAGTATCGGTTTTGATGGCAAGTGGCACACAAGTCCGTGGCAGTTTCCCCTGCGAACGGCATGAGTGGTCTCTTCAATGGCTGCCAACTAACGATCGGAGGCGGCTCCTCTCCGAGCGCTAGCATCTCGAAGTACTCCACATGGGGTCGACCGGCACCGTGGCAAGTCTCGCAATTGGTTCCGGAGTCTAGCCAATCACTTTCGTAGGTCAGTGTCTCGGTATCAAAATTCTTGCGCTCCTGGCTAACATGACACCCAAAGCAGTTCTTATTCCAGACCTGGACCGGCTCTACGCCCGAATCCCCAGTCGGCACGATGTCTTCTTGGGGAAACCACTCACCACGCAATACATCCCAGCTTGGCGGCAGGAGAACGAGTGAGCCGTCTGTTTCTCGCTTCATGAAGTGTTGGATACGACGGTTGCCCAGGGTGTAAGCGATAGCGTGCCGTACTGCTGGTAGACCAGGCGAGTGCTCGACGATGAAGTATTGAGTTCCATCACGCTCGAAAGTGAATCTGCGCCCCCGGTACGAAAGCGATGCTCCAGGTGTGAAGCTTGCCTTGACCTCGCTAGGCTTGATGGGCTGCACCATCCGGCTGTGGCGTGAAGTTTCCCATTCGTTGTACTCAGAAAGATGGCACGCCTTGCAGGCCTCAGCACCTGTGTAGTTGGAGCGTGGATCATCTTGGGACACAACCTGCGGCGAGATACCCACAGTAGAAAGCAAGTCGGGAGGCACTGTCCCTATGCTCCAACCCGCGCCTATCAGCGCCACAACGGCGAGCACAATTGGGCAAGCGATGGCCAGTGGCTTACCCCAGGCTGCCAAATTGGACTTGTGTTGTTTCATCGTCAAAGTGGATAAGTCAATTGATTGCCTATTCTACCGTTCCACGAGCCGATAAATCTTATCCACAGCGACGTTTGCGATTTCTTCCTGGCGACCATTGGGCCAGCGTATGACGACTCGGTCAATATGGTCCGCCTTACCCAGCCCGAAATGTACCCGGGGATCGTTGGACGAGAGATAACTGCCCGACGGACGCACCTCACTAACCAAAACCCGGGATCCGATTGTAAGGGTCACACGCGCTCCGATCACGTTGCGGTTGGAACGCGCTCCTACAAGGGCGAAGGACACCCAGTGGTTGCCCATTTCTTGATCGTTGCGTAGCACATCGGGCCGGTCATCAATATTGATGATAATGGCGTCCAGATCCCCGTCGTTGTCTATGTCTCCAAATGCGGCCCCGCGACTCGAACCAATCTTCGACAGCCCATCTTCTGGCAATACTTCACGCTCGACGAACTTTGAATCACCATCGTTCCACAGAACCTGGTTCCGCTGTGCATAGCTCGTACGTAACGTGCCAGCATCCACTTCAGGGTAGATATGACCGTTTACAACGAAAATGTCATTGTTACCATCGTTGTCGAAGTCCCCAATACGGGTTGCCCAGCCAAGGTAAAACCAAGTTGAGGCAGCCAATCCAGCACTTGCCGTCTCGTCCGCAAACAATCCGTTCCCCAGGTTCATATACGGGGTGTTCGTGTCATGGGAAAAATTGGTGACAAACATGTCAAGACGCCCGTCTCCATCAATATCACCCATGTCCACTCCCATCCCAGCCTGTGGAAGGCCACCAGCGTTGTACGCCGCCCCTGTAAATAATGCCACCTCCTCAAACTCCCCCATGCCGTTGTTTTCGAACAAATAATTGGGCATCGAATCATTAGCTACGTACACGTCGGTGTCACCATCGTTGTCATAGTCGCCAACGACAACGCCGAGACCGAACGCCGCCTCGACCGAACTGAATCCCACTTCGGCGGTAGCATCGATGAAAGATCCATCTCCTTGGTTCTGGAAGTAGACGTCGGGGGCAGCCTCAAGACCACGCGGGCCGCAAAACACTGGCAACCCGAGCCAGGTGCAATCAACGCCACCTGGTGGCGGTAACGCTGCCAGATCACCACCGAGGTAGTTGGTTACGTATAGGTCTAGATCCCCGTCCCGGTCGGCGTCGAAAAACGCACTACTAGTACTGAAAAAGTCTCCAGGGGGACCGCTTGGCAAAGGCGACCGCTTGAAGGTGCCATCACCTTGGTTTCGAAATAGAAAATTCTCTCCGATGTTCGAAACAAACAGATCATCGAAACCATCATTGTCTATGTCCCCAACAGTGCACCCCAAACTCCACGAAGCAACGTCTGCACCCGCCCTTGCGGTGACGTCTTTGAAGTGCCAATCGCCAAGGTTCCGATAAAGCACATTACCTTCCGACGCTACTGGAAGGCTCCCTTGCAGCGGACCTCCATTGGCCAGGTAGAGGTCAAGCCGGCCATCCTTGTCGAAATCAAACAGACAGGCTCCCGAACCCAATGAACTCATGATGTAACGCTTAGTTACATCTCCAGAAATGTTTCGATGGCGGATCTGCGACTCAGCATAAACATCCGTAAAAGAAATCTGGGGATCCTGTGCCGAGGCCTCCCCTCCCAAGAGGAAAAACCCCGTGACAGCAGCCAACACAATACCTACGCAACCGACTCGAAAGCTGATCGGGTTAGAATGCGTACGATCGAGATTAAGTTTCCATGGAGAAACCATGCGAAAGTCCACGCGCGCGCTTCTAGGGGTAGCGACAATACTGCTTCTTGCCGTGGCTACGCAAGCGTGGACCGGACAACAGGAAGATTCTTACGATGCCCTACTCGTGAGGATCCGAGCTCTACTGAGTCAACGCCTTCCGGAAGAGGCCGTACAGCCACTTTCGGAGGCATTGCGCCTACGCCCCGATAGTGCCGAGGCTCTTTGGCTTATGGGTGTGTTATCTCTGGAGCTTGGGCGCTTCGAAGAAGGAGTTCCCCACGTTGCCCATCTCATAGAACTGGCGCCAGAAGAAACTCAACCGCGCTTATTACTTGGGGCTCTTTTGGATTCGCTTGGTCGCGTCGACGATGCTGTGACGCAGTACAGAGAAGTCCTAACTCGTGACCCGTACCATCGCGACGCACTCATGGCGGTTGGGAAACTAGCACTGCAGGCTGAAGATATAGTGGCGGCCGAACAAGTAATCAATAATCTAGTGGCTAGGTATCCGACTGACTCAGGCGCACAGATTCTGCATGCGCGCTTCTACGCCCTTGTAGGAGCGTACCGTGAGGCGCGGCTGGTGCTACAGAGTGCGGTTCTCCTTGACGCATCAGATCCTTTGGAGTCCGCGGAGGCCCAGTATTTGCTCGGTACAGTCTATGCGGAACTCGGCCAAGTTGACCTCGCGAGACACCATCTCGAAAACGCCCTTCAATTAACACCGGACAATGGGCCGATCCTCTTACAGTTGGGCCTACTGGCCGCCAACCAGGAGCGTGCCGAGGAGGCGCTGTCGTATTTCAAACGAGCAGTGGAACTAATGCCCGCGGATGGTCGGGCCCACTTTCGCCTCGGTGAAGCACTCCAATACCTACGAGAAATGAGTGCCGCTGAGGAGGCCCTCCAAACCGCAATCAGGCTCAATCCTGAATTACATGAAACACGACTGCAGCTTGGCATGCTCTACCTCGAAACCTCGCGTAATGACGCCGCATTTAGGGAACTGACAAGGGCCGCCGCACTCGCCCCTGACAATGCGACGATACGCCATCAACTTGGCCGCGCTGCCATGGAAGTCGGTGATGAGTCTATGGCCCAGCGAGAGTTTGAAGCCGCCCTGCAGTTAAATTCCTTTCTTTCCGAAGCATACCTAGCACTTGGAAACCTTTTAGTCAGACAGGGGCAATCTGAACGCGGCCGCGTTCTATTAACACGCTTTCGAGACCTGCAACGCGACGAGGCTGCGATCGCTACTATGTTCGCTCGGCTTTCTGAGTCGCCGAGCGATACGCTAGCCCAACGTGACCTTCTGTCTTACCTTTTGGATCGGGACCGTCACGAGCAAGCACTTAACACAGTCGTGAGCTGGATCGCTGCGGACTTGAGTCCCTGTAACAACCTTTCTGGCGTGTATAAGGCTGCCCTGCCTCTCTCGGACAACCCATCTGCGGTCCTGCTTGGCCTCGGTCAGTTATTGCTCGAATGTAGTAATCCCACTGACGCCATCACGTACCTGGAACAGGCGCGATCTTCCGACCCAGCAAGTATTGAGCTGTTACTCGCTCTCGCCCGCGCATATGACCAGGTCGGTCAGTCTGAGACAGCAACACGCCTACGCACAGAAGCCCAGGCGCTGCGCACACCACGCTAATTTAGCGTTCGAAAGCCACACCACCAACCAAAACTTGGCACCAAAAACTTGGGCCCGGTAGCGTCGCTACCGGGCCCAAGCTGACTTCATTCACCGATGGACTAAGCCACCGGCTTTTCCTTCAAGCTTTAGTACTCGTACCGAAGGCCCAACATGAATGTCATCGGGTCGAGCGCCTGAATGATTGTGTCGTACGCCGAGCCACTACGAACTTGGAAGTTCAACACGGCGTTGCTATTCATGACGTTATAGAAGTCACCCATCAACGTGAACACTCCGTGAGGCAAATTGAATCGCCTATCCAAGCGAATGTTGACAAGCGGAACCGTGTCCGACCGGTTGTTCTCGATTGCCTCAGTGAACACGCGCAGCCTACCCATTCCTGGGAAGCTAGCGTTGAACAAACGCGCGTAGTTCCAACCACTATTGATCTGCGCGTTGAGACCCAGACCAATGTCCATCGGCAGGACAAAGTGACCAGCGGCTTTGAAGCCCCAGGTGGTTGAGTCCTGAACGATCGGCGTATCGCGGTTGACATCCAGTTCGTAGGCCCACCCGAGCGGGCTCGCACTTAGCGGGCTTGTCGAGTTGCCGTTACTCGGCATGTAGCGCCGGGTACCGTAGTCGAACCCAGCCAGTACGAAGGCACGGGTGCCACGGAAACGCTTCTGGAATGCGACTTCGACATTGTCGTAGTCCTGATCGCTACGCGGGTAGTTGGTAAGGACGCTTGATGTCAGACCATAAGCGGATTCCGGGATAGTCCTGAGGTTAATAACCCCGTCATCAGCTGTGCCCGTGACACCGTCAACACCGTGGTCCACTACGGTGAAGTTTTCCGTCAAGTTGCCTTCACGAGCGTAGTTAACACCACCGAAGCTGTCCCGAACCATCTTGCGGACGAACCCGATCCGGAGAGCGGAGTCTTCCACAACCTGGAGTTCCACCGACAAGTTAATCTCGTCGGTGTACCCCAACGCGATATTCGGGTCCAGCGTCGTCCCGGTACCTAGAAGCGTACCAGGCTGACCGGAGAGCCTTGTTCCAAGCTCTTGAGTGGTACAACCACCCGAGATATCAACCTGAAGCGGATCACAGTCCCACAGTTTGTTTCCATCCAGGTCATTAAACTCGTAGACCTGCGACCTTGCGCCACCTGGGTTCACACCACCAAAGTCATCATTGACGTTGAAGTGGTAGCGACCAACTGACGCCTTAAGAGCGGCACGACCGTCTCCCAAGATATCAATATTGAGGCCAATTCGCGGTGCAAGCGAGTCAAATGAATGGACGTCTTGGCCTTCGATTGTTCCAGTCGGCCAGCCAATCTCCCCATAATCTGGGTGAGTTATGTTGCGGATCGGCGAGTTCGAATTGCCATCGACGTAGTACAGCTTCTGTCGCTGGAATCGAACACCACCGTTCACCGTTATACGACTCCCGATCGTCCAGGTGTCCTGAACGAAGAAGTCTGTATGCAGGTTACGGTCGTCCGCGAACTGCGGGAAGTTATTGATAACTAGCTCGATCGGCGTACCAGCGTCGTCGACGTACCGTGTACCACCGGACGCAAACGTGCGGCCGAACTGAGCGGAGTCGATCATAATGTCATAACCGAGCTTGAAGTCGTGCGTACCGCCGACAGCGTCCGTAAAGTAATACGCACTACCACGAGTCTGTGGCTTATAGCGGTTGAAAATAAACGGCCCATAACCAGCACCGGTCCGCACGCCAGTGCTGTCGTCAATACGCGGCGGGTTGGTCTTCGGATCAACTGCGGCAACCATCGGCCAGGAGAAACCCATGACGCCGGCAGTGACATCCGTGAAGAGGTTGTCGGACCAGGTACGCTCCCAGGTGCCGTTCCACATGCGTGACCAGGAGTTCTGCGCCAAAATGCAATCCGGTCCACAAGTGTTGCTAAGACCGCGATTTGGCTTCTCCTTCAGCTGCCAGTAACCGAAACCTTGCAGCTGGTCCATATCAGTGGGGCGCCAAGAAAGCTTACCGGTAATAACGAAGATTTTGCCAATGTCAGTAGCAAGGCTCGGATCAACGCCGGAGATAATTTTGTCGATCTTGAAAGCGTTGAAGGAGCCATAAAACCACAGGCGATCCTGAACAACCGCGCCACCGACATCACCATGCGACTCCCAGAACAACCTATTGGGGTTGCCGGTGAATCCGCGCGCCTCTGTTGCAGAGTCAACGTTCTCGCGAATCATCGAGCGGTTCTCATAGGACTGCTGAATCGTCCCGTGATACTCGTTGCTGCCCGTCTTAATGTTCTGGACAACATAGGCACCGCCGGTCGTCATCTCGACATCACCAGTCGCACCAACGACGCGGACATCGTCCTTGCTGTAGTAGTCGAAGTAAAAACCGGTGCCACCACCACCCTCAGTCGAGTCCATACCTTCGGTCATGATCCGATTCTGGCCGGACACACCGAAGCTCTCGTAGCTGAGCTGCTGGCTCTTGTGGCTACCGCCGACGTCATAGGCTTCCATGCGGACGCCTGGGGTCATCGCCAGGATGGCCCACATATCCGTCGCGGTCGGAACATTCTTGAGGTTGTCGGCATTAAACGATGCACCAACGTCACTGCTCTTGATATCGATAAGCGGTGACTCGCCGATGACCGTAATTGTTTCCTCGACGGCGGCAACCTCCATCGTTATTTCCAGTGTCAGGGTCACACCGACCGGAACTTCGATATCCTCACGAATGACCGTCCTGAATCCCTGTAGCGCGGTCGTAAGCGTGTAGGTGGCTGGCGGAATAGCTGGAAAGCGGAAACCACCCTCGGCACCGGTAAACGCAACGCGCTCACCCATCATGCCTGGCGATGTCAGGGTCACAGTGACCCCGGGGAGTGGGATCCCATCCGGATCCAGAGTGCTACCGAAGATACGACCTTCGCTTCGCTGAGCGTAGGCTGCGGGTGCTACTAGCAGAGTGACGAACCCTACCAAAAGCACGCAAAAAATCATGCGGCGCATGATTCCCTCCTGTTTGTCATTGATGAGCTTTGTTTGGTCAAACATACGCATCAGTAAGTTAGTCATTTAGAACGTAAAGTAGAAACCGAGCGTCGTCACTATGTTGTTAATGCTGCTAGTGCTGTTGCTGGGTAATTCGAGAGCGTTCTTGAAGTTGGAGCGCATGCTGTCATCCGCATCCATACGGTGCATATGGTTGCGAGCGTCAAACCGGAACCCCCATTTGCCGCCTCCGGTGTGCTCCCACATCAGAATTTTTATGCCAATCCCGATGTTGGCGCCTAACTTACGGTGGGTCTGACCACCATCGGAAGCACCCATCCGGAAGCTAGTGATTCCCAGTCCGATCGTGAGGTAGGGCCTGCGGTCCGGGTTCGTTCCTTGTACGACCATGTTGAAATCGCCGTAAGTGACACGGTTGGCGAATGTGGTCGAACCAACATTAATGTCGGCCAAGGGAGCTTGTGTGAAGCTACCTTCCAACCCAAGCATCGGATTGTCTTTGAAGGAATAGCCTCCCCGCACACCCCAAGCAAGACCACTCTCGAAGTTGCGGGAAATTCCATCTCCCGGATCAGGATCGATATCGCTACCGAGCAAATACCCAATAATCGCCGTAGCCTCGGCTTGGGCAGCTGCTTGTGCTGGGAAGAACCCAAACACCAGAAGCACAGCTACTGTTGCCGGCAAAAGGGTTTTAAAGCAACGTGGCATTACCTACCTCCTACTAAAGAACTTCTATTGGGGTACGTTCGGTGAAGTGATTTTTAGAACTCCTACCAAACGTAGGTTTAATGCAGAACGTACTCGTTAGATGTAACGCGAGCATAATCGTAGGCTCACTGTTACAAATTTTGCAACTCCTATGCCAATTTCTTACACAATTTAAATAAAGCGTGTCTGAGCCTCTATCAAAGCGCGCTAAAACGACTCTTATGGAGAACATTCGTCAAGAACATCCAAGGGACCCGATATGAAGCCACTACAGGAAATCTAATACATTGGATATTCTACCAAAAACACGGATTTCAGTAATCAGGAACCTGCATCTACATACCCCTCTCGGGCGCGGATTTTCAGGCCAGGAACCGTGGCTTCGACTTTGACACGATAAAACTTGCGCTCGGCAATGTCCTTCGGGTCGTGTGTCGGAAGGCTGTAGCCAAGAACGTAGCGAAACGCTGTGTCTTGCTGTACGCGGGCAAAAGCTGCTTTGAAGTTGCTAGTGTTGTAGAACGCTAATCCCCCTGTAGCTCCAGCAATACGCAGCAAACCCTGCTGCTCGTTACTATTCACCACACCCTGAGACATCGATGAGAGGTTTGGTTGAAAACCGTAGCGAGTGTCTCCACTGGAACCTCCGCCTAGAGCACGCGCATCGATTGTATAGAAGATGTAATTATCTCGATTGAATCTGCCGATTGCATGTAGCAAATCAAATTGGGCAACTTCGTCAGAACTTCGTTCGGGGATCAGTGGCTGGAAGCTCGAAAGTCCAGCGAGTTGACGTATTTGTGGGCTTGCATCGCTGGCCTCCTCGTCGACCATCAACCGAAAGTTCAGGCCGGGAATCTCCGGCAATCCCCCTGAGACCATGATCACAATCTTGGGCCCCGAAACCTGGAACGTCAGTCCGAGATGGTCAGCCAGCCCAAGCAGGTAGTCCAGACCAAAGCGGACTTCGTCGCGACGTTGGTTAGCAAAAATACGGGAAAGCTGAGCACCTTGTCGCAAACGAGCAGCATCAGCGATCTCATCGCCAACTCCTGAGAAAGACTCCAAACCCATCGCCTGCGCCAACTCCCTTTCCTGCCGGGCGATTCGAAAAGATAGGTCTCTGTTTCCCTCTACCTTCATTAGAGCATCCACAACGATCCCGCTGTCTCGCGTGAACTCCGGCGTCATGCGCATCCGCCCATCTGGATGCAAGCTGGCCAACAATACGTAGTCGTTCGGTTGGAGTTCGTCCTCAACCCATTCGCGCAGATGCGGCCGGACGCGGAGCCAATCTTGCGGTGTCGTATTAATCCCGTCGACGTAAATCACTATGTAACGGTTCAGAGATGGAGCAGCGTCAATTTCGGGGTTTCCTACAACCATGTCTTCCGCTGCGAACTTTTCGACCGCGAAAAAGGTGATTTCCATCTCCTTGCCTTCTTCGAAGACTCGAAATTCTTCGGCTGTTAGCCCATGGACAAAGTTGCCTCCGGCATCAGCAACCATCAAATCGACTAGAACTGTTTCAACACTGGCACCAAACTGGACAGGGGGATTGGGTCCAGCCTGCTGGTCTTGCTGGCTTTGAGCGGGGACCACCACTGTGATTCCCTGGATCAACAACAACCCGAATATTGCAAAGAGTGAAGATCGGGTCATTCCGGGCAGGCTGAACGATCGCATGATGTTTGCTCTTCGCTATTCAGGTTGCTGGGCTGGTCCAATCATCAACCCTATCATCAGAACGAGGCTATCTATTTATATTGCTAAGACGTGACTGGTTCCTTAGGTTTGCTATCGCACGCTTGGTAGAAATCACGGGCTTGGTAGAATGCACAATACTTAGACGTACCCATACAACATTCGACCATGCGACGCCCGACGTACACCCTGGAGAGTTCAATGCGTAATTGGAAGCTGATGACCTGCCTAGTTCTCGCCCTCTCAATAGTCATTGCAGCGGTTGCTGAGCCTGTTGTGCAACGTGGTCAACGCGGCCCTGCCAGTGTCGACGAAGAAGAGGTTCTCGAGAACTTCGATCGAATCGTCGAAGTAATCTGGACCGAGGGAGAAGAAAATGAGTGGGATCGCCTGCGCTCCGACGAGGAAAAGCAATCGTTCATAAATGCTTTTTGGGAGGGCCGGGATCCGACACCGGGCACACCGGACAATGAATTCCGCGATATCTATATGGGCAGGGTTGCCACTGCTGTCACTACGTTTGGAAACGAGGGCATTGCCGGTTACCGAACCGAGCGCGGCAAGGTCTTCATTATCTACGGTGAAAATGCGTTGGTGGCCCAAGAGATGCGGCAAGGCGGCGGCCAGATGACAGTTGGAGGTGGTGGGGGTGGCGAAAACGTCGGAGCCGGAGCCGCACGCGGCCCCGCCCAAGCCTTTATGTATGTATGGACCATGGATACGTCGACCAATCCCTTCCTCGAGGGAAAAGAAGAGATCGTATTTGCTCCGTTCCAGAGCAGTTTCACAATGTCTACACGGGGAGTGGAGCTGACCGAAGAGGCGTTTCTTGCCAATCGAGATCTTCAGCAGTTGTTCGTGGCGAGGCGTGCTAACCCCACTGCCTCAATGTCCGGCGCAGGAACAGGTTCGGGCAGCTCAAGTACCCCCGACGTCGAGGCAATGTCAGCGCTCATTGGTGGTCTGGAACCTCCGTTTACCCCTCATGGCGAAGGTACGGAGCAAAGCGACCTAGCACTGCAGCAAGATTTCCGTTTTTTGTCGCTCCCCAACGGCACCTGGACGGCGATCGCCTTCGAGATCGGCAAGGAAGGACTTAGTTTTGGAGCGGACAACGTCAAGGTGTTTGGATCATTGTTACGGGAAGACCCAGTCGAAGGCGAAATTCTGGTGCAACAAATAGACGCTAATTTCACGCTCAGCGAGGACGAGGGAGACACTGACAGCGCCACGCACACGTTCGGGCTAATGCTACCTCCGGGTCCACATCGCTTGGCATGGGGGGTCATGGACAACGTCAGTCGGCGTCTCACCACTGTGAGCAAGCCGTTCAACGTACCCAGCTTGAACAGTGAAGAGTTGGGGATCCCGAGCGTCACTGTAATCGGAGCAATGGGGCAAACACAGGAACCCATTGATGATGGGCAACCACTCACAAAGATTTACCCAGTGATGCGTCTCGGAGGTTTCGAGTTCGACATTGACATTGATCGAGCCTTCGACCGCAATGAAAACATCACATTGATGTACTCGATCACAGGATTAGAACCAGACCCCGGGACCGGCCAGTTTCAGGCCGAGATCACCCACCGAGTGATTATGCCTGCAGATGAATCAGGAGAAGCGCAAAGCCTAGCCGCGCTCCCTACTGCCACCCAACCGTCACCGCTTGTTCAAATAACGATTCCACTGGGCCAAATCACTAATATTGAGGCAGGTTCCGACTACATTATCGAAATCCAAGTAAAAGACCTGATTGCCGACGACGAACTCACCCACGAAGTACCATTCTCGGTAAAGCCGGAAGGCTCGTAACCCAGACAAGTCGGCGCAAGGATGATTATGAAAAGCCAGGGGCGAAGAAGATTAATCCTCTGCTTCGCCATCAGCTTGTGGCTATGCCCCCTTGATATGCCTGCGGTCTACGCCGCGGCGCAACCAACGACTCAGCAACGAAGCGGCCTTCTGGGCTCAGAGGAAGGGGAAACTCTCACTTCTTGGACCGAGCGCTGGCTTGAAGGACCAGTGCAGTTTGTCGCCTCCGAGGAGGAAAAGGAGTTCTACGAGTCTCTCAAATCCGTACCTGAACGATTGCAGTTCATTCGCTTGTTCTGGGAGAGTCGGGACCCAACGCCTCGGGGACCGGAAAACGAATTTTTGGTGGATTTCGAACAACGCGTTGCCTATGCGAACGAAAATTTCGGGAACGGCAAACCGGGCTGGGAAACCGCTTTCGGACAAGTCGTGCTAGTGCTCGGTGCGCCAGATCGAACGTTACAAACAAGCCAGGGCATGCGATCGTTCGGCTCGGAAAGACCGCTGATGATATGGAGTTACGACAGGCAAATCACCGAGTGGCCAGTCATGGAGAACTTCATCTTTTCGTATCGTTTCCAGAGATGGAGACTTAACCCGCACACCGACCCGGATGTTGGTGACAACGTACGGGAGATACAACGAGGCTGGGAACTCACCAGCAACCTCGAAATCATTCCCAACGATTTCCTTCAAGTGCAGCGCGCCATGATCCAGGAAGCGACACTGTATCCAGCCAATTACCGTGGCAGCATTGATAGCGTCCGCGCTGCTGTGGCATTTCCGGACTCGGAGATCCCTTTCGGCTGGGAGGCTCGATTCGCGACGGGTGAAGAAACCGGCGTGCAACGGGTCAACATAGAGCTCAATTTGCGCATGGAAGCGTTCATCTTCCACGCGGATCAGGAAATCTACCGGACAAGGATGGTGATCAGTGCGCTGCTCTTTTCTAATGAAGGTGAACTTGTCGCGGAGACCACGGAGCCAGTAGCACTGCAAATTCCTTTAGATCAACTCCAGGAGCGGGCTGAGGAGATCGTGGGGCGTACGATCAGCCTCCAGGCACCGCCGGGAACCTACACGCTCGAACTTGTACTCGAAGACTCTTCGCTCGGATATCGAACCGTTTACCGCGAGACTCTGGTGGTTCCGTCTTCTTAGAGCGATAGCCTCGGGGTGCTACTGGGGTCTCATCGCGAGCAGGGAACGAGAGTCGGCCGCAAAATCGGGGGCAACAGGCTTTGAAATTCCTTATTCCCCGCCCACCTCAGCGCCAGGCTTCTGCCGGAACACATATTGCTCAACCAGCAGCAGATTTTCCGATTGGCGAACCACGTCGAGCAACTCCGTGAAGGTTGCCTCTTCCTCAAGCTGTTCTTCAACAAACCACTGCAAGAAATGGTTTGTCGTATGGTCTTTCTCAGAGAGTGCCAGATCAACAAGTTCGTGTATGCAGTGTGTGACTTCCTGCTCCTGCGCAAGACCCATCTCAGCAATCTGTTCCAGAGATTCGAAGCTCGCAATGGGCTCGGGAATCGCTGGAATCACCGGCTTTTCGTTCGCCTGCAGCACATACTGCAGGAACTTCATCGCATGAGCGCGCTCTTCTTCGGCTTGTGTATAAAAAAAGTTTGCCAACTCTTTGAGGCTACGCTCATCAAGATGAATGGCCATGGCCAGGTACTGGTTCGCTGCCGACAGCTCGCGTCCCATTTGTGAATTGAGTTCCTCAACCATCTTTGTAGACAGCTTAGCCATCGGTCGTGTCCTTTCTCGGTTCCGCCCCGCTCAGCATTGTGCCACGGTTGCACCTAACAAGGTCGGACCAATATTCGAGATTACTTCTGGATCGGCTAACCTAGTCAGCAGCTGGCTGGATAAGCGGTGGCTTTTTTCTCTAGCCATCGAAGAATTTCTTTAATATGGCTGGTTACGCAACGGCGGGTTCTTCTTCCTGCTTCGGTGGCCCAGTGTGGAGCTTCGCAACAATCTCGGCATATTCGTTGATGATACCTCCACCCTTACCCCCGAGGCCCTCTGTCAAATTGGAAGCGATAACACCCACCGATGGCGTAGCATCGTCGACCGGTACGCCACATATGGTGCCAGGCGCCGATGCCCCACCGCCAAGCCTTGAAAGTCCGGGAGGTGTCAGCACATAGGCAAGTGTCTGTGGGTGACAGATATATTGAGTCACGCGCTCGGCTGGTGATGCGATCTTTTTCTTGCCAGAGTGACTCTTAGCACAGCAGGTTGGGCCAAACCTGTTGTAGGCATCTGGGGTTAAGTCAGCAAGGTGCTCGCCGTGACGGTTGGGGACCATCATGCGTGCCACCTGGTAAGCGCGACGACGGTCAACTGAAGAAGAAATACCGTAGGTCGCGGTCTGCTCACTGATCTGAGCAATAACCTCGTTGGTAGCCTTACGCCACCGACCAAACGGCACATAGGTATGTGCCCAGTAGGTCAACTGCTCGGCAACACCCTTCCCTAGAGTTTTGAATAGATCAGCCAGCATCAATCGTTCCTCCGTGAGAATTCATGCAGAAGCCAGCCATTAGCCCAGAGGCGTGGCACATGGATAGTACATCAAGCTGGGCATGAGTTCTGACCTTGCACGACCGAAGACCCTGGTAGTGTTGCAGACATGAGCGAGACCGTCCCCCCTACAATCGATGACATTCGCGCAGCCGCCGCAAGGATCGCTCCACACCTGCATCACACTCCCCTGCTCGGCTCGCACAGCCTCTCTGAATTAACTGGTTACAAGCTGTCATTCAAATGTGAGAATCTGCAAAAAACTGGATCCTTCAAGCCTCGGGGGGCTTTAAACCGAGTTGCCACACTTGATCCCATGGCAACCAACAGCGGAATTATCACCATCTCGGCCGGCAACCATGCCCAAGGAGTTGCCTATGCTGCCGCCCGCCTAGATGTTGAAGCCGTTGTCGTCATGCCGGAAACCGCAGTAGCTAGCAAAGTGGAGGCAACTCGAAGCTATGGTGCCGAATGCATACTGCACGGCGATGTTCACTCTGCCTTTGAGAAGCTGAGGGAGCTACAAGAGGAGAGAGGACTCACACTTGTGCACCCATTCGACGATCCGATGCTAGTTGCCGGCCAGGGCACCGTCGGCTTGGAACTTTTGGAGAAAAGTGGTGCACCATTTGATGCTGTCGTCGTTGGCGTCGGTGGCGGTGGGCTGATTGCTGGTATCGCAACGGCCTTGTCATCATTAGCACCAGAGACCCGTATATTTGGGGTCGAGCCGGAAGGGGCTGCCGCCATGACATTGGCTTTGGAGGCCGGGTCAGTCGTTCGACTCGATGACGTGAATACTATCGCCGACGGGTTGGCACCACCTTTCGCTGGAAAACTCAACCTGGCCATCGTCGAGCGTCTTGTCGAAAGCGTGGTAAGAGTTACTGATGTAGAGATTCGTCACGCAATGGCGTTGCTTCTTGAGCGCACAAAATTGCTGGTCGAACCTGCCGGAGCGGCAGCATTCGCAGCTCTTATGAATGGAAAAATTCCCGTTGAACTGGGAGCTCGGGTGGCCGTCATACTGTCGGGTGGTAACGTCGATGTACAACGGCTGGCCGAACTTTTGCCCGGCCACAAACAGTCCCCCGCGTGACAAATTACCTCCCGCCCTTCAGCACCTGCCGATGCTAGGATTTGCCACCATGAGCCAGGTCGCACGCATCATGAAAGCAGCAATTTTCGCTGTCATCATGACGAGCATAATACTGCCAGCGGTCGCCTTAGCAGCTTCTGGGCAGCAAAACGCCACAACAAAGCCTCAAGGTACCGATGAACAAAGGCGCGAGGAGGTCATTACTGTAAGCGCTACCCGCCTACCAGTTCGACTATCCGATCTTCCGTTCGCAGCAACAACCTGGGAGGCTCGAGATCTTGAGCGAGCACCTGCGATCGTCATTGATGAAGCGCTGCGGTCATCACCATCAGTAAGCTTGTTTCGCCGCACCTCAAGTCGCGACTCACATCCGACCGCACAGGGGCTCAACTTGCGCGGCATTGCACCAAGCGGTGTAAGTCGGGCCTTGCTACTGATCGACGGCATCCCTATGAACGATCCATTCGGTGGCTGGGTCTATTGGAACCGAGTGCCATTGCTTGCGATCGAGCAGGTTGAGGTGGCGCTCGGCGGCGGCTCGGCGCCCTACGGCAATCAAGCCCTCGGCGGCGTGCTGCAATTCGTGACCCGAAAGCAGATGGATACCAGCCTGAAAATGCAGATTCTCGCTGGTAACGAATCAACGGTTCGGTTTGGTATCGCAGCCGGTGGAGGATTTGGGGGCGGCTCGGTGTTTGCAAGCGCCCAAGTATTCAATACCAACGGTTATATCCAAACTGCTTCGGAGAATCGCGGCAGCGTGGACGAGCCGATCTCATCCAAGAACAAGGCTGCGCGGGTGCGGGTCGACTTCGGGAATCTTACGGTCAACGCAGATGGTCTGAGCGGAGAACGCGGCAATGGAACCCCACTGCAGGAAAACAAGACCGGCTACGCTGGTCTAAGCGCTGCTTGGAACGGTGTAACCGTGAGCGGCAACGGTGGCTGGAACGTCTATGGCTTGGCTCGTAGCCAATTGTTCGAAAGCAATTTCAGCCGTGTAAATTCCGACCGCAACAGCGAAAAACTGGTACTACGCCAGCGAGTACCGGCGACTGACTTCGGTGCCGGTGGACATGGCTGGTCTTCGTTTGCCCAGGACACCAGCAAGATTAGCTATGGTGGTGATTGGCGTCATGTCAACGGGCAAAGTAAAGAATATGTGGTCTTTAGCGGAGCTACACGCACACCTGGCGGAATCCAAGACTCCGGTGGTGGCTTCGGTGCGATCGACTGGCAGGCGTCACCCTCCTTAGCGGTGAGCGCAGGATTCCGGCTCGATGCCTGGCATAACGAACCGCATGACACCCTTACCGATGCCCGTAGCTCGAACGCAGTATCTCCACGGGTTGGCATCTCGTGGCGTTCAGCCAACGGTGCAACGTTGCGAGGTTCAGGCTATAGCGCTTTCCGTGCCCCGACACTCAACGAACTCTACCGTCAATTTCGCGTTGGCAATGTAGCGACTGCCGCCAACCCAAACCTTGTGGAAGAACGACTTTGGGGTGCAGAAGTTGGCGGTGGCTGGAGTGGTTCCATCGGCAAATCCAACACGACACTAACGATCGACGGCACCTTTTATTGGAACAGCCTCGACGACGCAATCATTAACGCCACAGTTAGCGTTTCTCCCAAATTGGTCAGCCGGCGGCGTGAGAACCTTGGCAGCGTAACGGCACGGGGCATCGAGATTAACAGCAGCCTCGATTTCGCCGAACATTGGACTGTCAGCACATCTTATGCGTGGCTAGATTCGTTCGTCCGCGAGGCTATTCCCGGGTCCAACCAGGCCACAACCGTAGGCAACCGGTTGCCCCAGGTGCCAACCTACCGCACGCGGGTAACGCTCTGGCACTATTCCGACCAGGGATGGGCTGGCAGTCTGTCAATTGGAGCCATTGGGGAGCAGTTCGAGGACGATCTCAACCTGCTTCCGCTGGCCGCGGCACGGCTTGTTGACGGGTCGATCGAGATTCCGCTAAGTGATGCGGTCCAGATTACGATTCGGGCCGAGAACATTTTCAATGAAGCAGTTGAGATCCGGCGCGCCCCAGTGCTCGCCTATGGGGCGCCTCGACTCGTATACGCTGGCTTCACCCTTGCGGTCTTTAACTGAAGTATCGGCCTTAGAATTGCCTTCACGCTAGCCGCGATATCATCCACCCAGCTAATCCTTTACCTCCATCATTAGGCAGTCAATCAAACTCATTTCCCAGGACAATGTGATGAATTCCCAACATCAGGGCCCCCGAATTTTTCTCATGGTGACATGTATCATCATCGCTGGCGCTTTAGCAGCCTGTGGTGGCGAACAAACAGCAACCAACACCGCTCCAATGGTCGATCGTGCCGGTCCACTCGAGGACGACACACCGCAAACCAATGGCATCACTGCCGAAGCCCTCGCCACCTATACTCGTGAACTGGCCGACGATTCGATGCTGGGTCGTGCCCCGGCAGGTCCTGGCGAATTGCCAACCCTTGAATACTTACAAACCGCCTACAATCGCATTGGCCTTGAGCCAGCGGGAAATTCCGCACTTCCAGGAAGCCCTGCAAATTCGCCGAATTTTTTCCAGCAGGTTGGCCTAGTGACAATTACTGCTGACCCTTCTACAGCGTACTTATCGTTTGTTGGTACACCCGAAGCGGCCCAGTTGAAAGTTAACTCGGGTGAAGACTTCGTCACATGGACCACAACGCCCCAAAACATGGTTGATATCGCTGGCGGTCTGATATTTGTCGGCTACGGAGTCAACGCGCCAGAAGAAAATTGGAACGACTTTGCCGACATGGACATGACCGGGAAGGTCTTGTTAATGCTAGTCAACGATCCCCCGTTGGCCGACGACAACCGTTTCGGCGGCGACGCAATGACCTACTACGGGCGTTGGACCTACAAATTCGAAGAAGGTGCTCGTCAGGGCGCCGCTGGCGTGCTACTCATCCATGACACAGAAGCTGCAGGGTACGGATGGAATGTAATCCAAGGATGGACCGGCGAGCAGATCCACGTACCGCTGTCACCCGAATCAACGACACCGACACCACTTCAGGGTTGGATTTCATGGGACACGGCTGAGGACCTGTTCGCCGCAGCCGGCCATCACCTCGATGAAATGATTGTAGCCGCCACTACTCAAGGATTTGAGCCTGTTGACCTCGGGTTGATCGCCGGAGCCCATCTCACCAACACTTCGAGAACAGTCACTTCATACAATGCCGTTGGCAAGGTAATGGGGTCCGACCCGGCGTACTCCAACGAGTACATCATCTTCACGGCTCACTGGGATCACTTCGGTGTCGGGGATCCCATTGCAGGGGACAACATCTATAACGGTGCCTTCGATAACGCTACCGGTACAGCCGGCTTGATCGAAATCGCTGAAGCCTGGAAAAACACTGTCCCGGCACCGCGGCGATCAGCGCTGTTCATTGCCACTACAGCCGAGGAATCGGGACTACTTGGCTCCGCATTTTATGTCCAAAACCCGATCGTTCCCCTTGAAAACACTCTCGCAGTCATCAACATGGACGGCGCTAATGTCTGGGGGGAAACCACCGATATGACGATTGTTGGTCTCGGCAATTCGACGCTCGACGACACCTTAGAAGCAGCGCTAGCCGACCAGGGGCGCACTGTGACTGGAGATCCAGAGCCCGAGAAAGGTTTCTTTTACCGCTCCGATCACTTCCCATTTGCTCGCGCCGGTGTTCCGGCACTCTATACTGACTCCGGGACTGTTTTCGTTGGCAAGCCGCCCGAATTCTCCCAGCAAGTTCGTGATGACTATAACCAGAATCGTTACCATCAGCCGTCCGACGAGTTCGATCCAACATGGGATTTCGGTGGCGCCGCACTTGATTTAGAAGCCTTACTCCAAGTAGCTCTGTCTATCTCTGCTACCGAGACTTGGCCGGAATGGCGCGACGGCAACGAGTTCAAAGCGACTCGGGATGCAATGCTACGACGGCAGTTGCCCTAGCAGCATCTCCTTGTGGGTTTGGCTGCCCGTATCTTTCTCTATATCTATAACGGAACCAAATCGACCAGCAAGGATGAAATTGGCAGGTTAGCCAAGATTGTGCGACCATCGATCCGAATAATTTCCCTAGGCTTTTGCTTGATTGAATAGCAGATCATCGCCCCCAATGGAGAAACCCATGGCGTACGAACTCCCTGAACTTCCCTACCCACACGATGCGCTCGAACCTCATATCGACGCACGCACGATGGAAATCCACCACGGCAAGCACCACGCCGCGTATATCGCCAACGTTAACGGTGCTTTAGAGGACTATCCAGACCTTGCCGGTAAGAGTATCGAAGGTTTAATCGCAGACCTTGCGGGGGTCCCGGAGGCCATTAGGGGCGTAGTACGCAACAACGGTGGTGGCCACGCTAACCATTCGCTGTTCTGGACCGTCATGAGCCCAGGCGGTGGCGGTGAACCAACCGGCGATCTAGCCGATGCGATCAATGCAGCCTGTGGCAGCTTTGATGGGTTCAAAGAACAGTTCCACAAAGCCGGTATGACACGCTTTGGGTCTGGCTGGGCCTGGCTTTCACTCGACAGCGGCAACCTTGTCGTCGAGAGTACAGCGAACCAGGACAGCCCCCTTATGGAAGGCCGGACACCGATCCTCGGGTGTGACGTTTGGGAGCATGCCTACTATCTAAATTACCAAAACCTCCGTGGCGACTACATCAACGGGTTTTTCAACGTGATTGATTGGGATGCCGTGGCATCTAGGTTCTCAACGGGTAGTTAAAAAGTAATCAAAGGGTGACGTTGTAATGGCATGGCACCCAAACCGCGAAGAGAAAAGGGCTCTACGTGTCTGCGAAGTACATTTGGCTTTTCGTCGACGGTGAATCGCAGGAGACGTTTCGAATTCGCACTGGCGATCCAGTCTGGCAAACCTCTGACAACGGTTCATTTGAACAGGCCAGATGTAGTTTCAGCATCGTCGCGGAGGATGGAACCGGCTTCAAGTTCCAGTTACGGGTCACAGGGGGCGTCCTTGAATCTCAGGGAGTGAATGACGCTGATGGGTTGATCAAGTTTCTGGGATCGAAAGGGGCCGACATCATCGAGGGCGTAATCAACCGCGGCGTGCGCGGGGACCAACAGATTCTCTGGGAGTCAGACGGCGTCTCTGTAGGCTGAGCAGACGCAAGCTCTTTTTCGACGGCAGCGGCGCGGGAGGCAATGGTTTTATTTGATCTGGATCAAAGCAGGGTCGAACCGTTCCATTGACAATGGCAGTTTAGCTACTGTGCGATGACGCTTCTGCTTAGTTAGAAAATCAGTATTCGACTGGCCACGGTGCTTCGAACTTTAGCCAAACTCGATGGTGCTATACTCAGCTTCTGCATATAGATCGACGCTAATCTGCTTGTTGTACTTCCGGTGCACTTCATACCATGACTGTTTTTCAGCATCCGAAATTGCGTCGTATCCTACTCTTCACAACCGCCCTAGTTCTCGCCCCTACCCTGCTCACAGGCCTCGATATCGTTGAGGCGCAGGAACAGCTACTAGAAGCGCCGCTCAGTGACGGGAAGATTCTGATTTATTTTCTCGACCATCAATTTCTGCCCACCGCAGAGGTTGACATTCTGCAACAGGAAGTTGCCAAGATTTTTCAGGAGACTGGGTTAACACTTGAGTGGATCATGGATTCGCCACGGCGCAAATTGAATCCCAACGAACTACGGCTCATCATCCTGCCATCTGATGGAACGCGGTGGTTTCATGGCCCGACCAACGTCATCGGCATAGCACCCCACGACGACACTGGCACCGGCAGAAACTGCTTTGTTTTTTACCGGCAAGCGATCTGGTTCCGCCAGCAAGCCGTTTTTCGCTGTCGCGAGGCTATTCAGGCCAGGACGGAAGCTCAGATCCGTGGCGTTGAGGTGGATCCTTTCATCGAGTCTTACGCGCCCGCTGACTGCGGGAATTATCTGCCATCTCTAACAGCAATGATCGTGGCCCGTGCCGCAGCTCATGAAATGGTCCACATTCTACTGAACCAGCTAGATCACAGGCCGGCGGGTCTCATGCGCAACTCATTCGACATCGGTGATTGGTTTACCCAGGACCACTCACTGTTTCAGCTCAACACGATGGAGGTCCAGGAGCTCCGCCGACGACTCGGCGGAGACGCAAACGAACGGTGAAGAGTCGTAAAAAGACGTTAATGCTTCCGCACATCTTGGCAGGACACGACGCCGTTTATGTTGCGCCGCATTACGCTGGCGACAGTAGTTTCCTTGTTCTTCTTGGAGAAACCCCGGTCCGGTTTACAGCTCGGGCCGCGAAAAGCTAGGCCTTCTTTGGATGCAGCTTCCTGAAGATGCCATTGGAACTCAAACCTCCGAAGCTAACAAATCAGGGCGCGACCTTCGAACCCAAGATTTCGCTACCCCGGATACCAAGCCGGTAACGGTTTCCTCGGGCACGGACGATGAAACCAACCCGCTTCCGAATCAACGGTACACATCGATTCTATTTTGGAAGATGGTCAAGGCGCTCGACCCGAACGAGGCACCGGCACGCATTCTAGATCTCGGCCCAACCAGCCATGCCAACATGCACTTCTGGGCCGAACGAGGCTTCAAGGTGAGCTGCTACGACCTAGAAAAACATGAAATGGAGGAACTTGAGCGCCAGCCGATCACCAACCTGAGCCTAGCCGCCGATCGCGTAAACCAACGGCGCTTGCCTTTCGAAGATAACGCATTCGCTGGGATCTGCGCTTGGAATTGCTTCTCTCGCTTGCCGTTCGTTTCGGCGCGACGCTACATACGCGAATGTATCCGCGTATTGCGTTCTCGCGGCATCCTGCATGCTATTTTTCTGGACGCGGCCGGCCGCCTGGACACACGCCGGCAGTACCGGATTGTTGACCGCCAGCAACTCGACGTTGTCTCGGGCCATTCGCGGCGCGGTATCGATCCGACACTTGTTGAAGCGGAACTCGCTTTTTTGTTTTCCAGCTTCGACGCCTGTGAGAGTAAAGCGGCACCGTGCCAAACGCGGGAGCTTCTAGCTCAGAGCAACCGATAGGGCACCTTTTGCAGGGACAACTCTCACCCGCTACCTCTGAGACACAATAGCCTCCTAAAGGACAACGCGACCATCGATAAGCTCCTTGACGGCCTCGAGGGCTCGCTCGCAACCATCCATGGATGTATAGATGTGAGGCGAAAAGCGAATTCCCCCCTGCTCGACCCCGCTCGAAGCGCACACGATTTTTCGTTCCTGATACAACCACTGGAAGCCACGACGCGAGTCAACACCATCAATGTGGAATGTGAGAACGCCTCCAGAAAACTCTGCGTCCATGGGCGTATAAAGAATTACCTTGGATGAACCAGATAGTTCTTCTTTGAAGTAATCGGTCAACGCTGCCACCCTAGCCTCGATGTTGCTGCTGCCGATTTCGCCGAGAAACGCCATTGCGGAACCGAAAGCGGCCAGAGCCGCATCGTCACGCTGGCCAAGTGCCTCCATACGGCCGCCTGCCCCGGATTCGTCGAAGCCTACGCCGACTATTGAAGGCCAAAGGCGCTCTTCCGATCCAGAGCGCACATATAAAACTCCCACTTCCCGCGGCGCGCAGGGCCACTTGTGCCCACTGGCAGTATAAAAATCGCAGTTTATGTCGTGCAAATCGACATCAATCGAACCGCACGATTGGGCCCCGTCCACCAAGGTCAGAATGCCACGATCACGCGCCCAAGTGTTGATCTCACGCGCTGGATAACGACAGCCTCCGAGGTTGGTAACGTGGCTATAGGACATCACCCGGGTGCGTGGTGTGGTCGCAGCGACCAGCGCGTCCATAAGTTCCTGTGGCTCCCTTGGAGGCGAAGGTACCGGAACCTCAACCACTGAGAAACCTTCGCGCCGGGCACGAACCTGCCACGATGCACGATTGCTCGGATGGTTGTGCTCGGTCAATACAACTTCGTCTCCGGGGCCAAGGTCAAGTCCGTGGACGACGAAATTGTTGCTCTCCGTTGTGTTCCGCGTGAAAACGATTTCATCTGGCTTGGCACCAAGGTAGGCAGCAACATGCTCCCGGGAAGCTTGCCGCAAAGCTCCGAATTGCCCGCGGTTTTGGAATGAAGGATCAGCATCCACCGAGGCGGCCAGTTCGGTAAAGACGGCACGGCCCGGCGCGGATGCAGGGGCCAGGTTGGCGGTGTTCATCGTCACACGCCCGCCAAGGTCAAAAGCCGCGAGAACATCCTGCCAATCATCGTCTGATTGGGCGGAACGTGGCCCAGTAACAATCGGGCGTATAGTGCGACGGTAGGCACCCTCAGCAACATTGAGAGGCGTCATCGACGCTGCGGCGGCGGTCGCCGATGCCAAACCCATGAAATGACGTCGAGTCAGTGCCTTCTTATTATTTATCATTTGTCTTGGCCTAGTCAGCAGAGCACTTAATTACCGTTTCCCATATTCGTGGTCACTGTATCGCCATCCTCAGCAACACCCAAGGACGCAAGAAACTCAACAAGTCTGGAGTTCCAAGAGAAACGGGCGAGCAAGGGACCTTGCCGTTCTATAATCTGCTTATCATGGCTCTACCAGCGCCCTTCAACAAAGATCTCAAAGTCCTTATCCTTGCTGGGGCTAATCAGGTTCCTTCGGGTGATTTAGACAAAGTCTCAAGATATCTGGACGGGGAAACACCGTTGGAAGCCAAGTCATTTCTGCGTCTGCGCGGCCGTCTAGTTATCGAATATGTGCTGGATTGGATCCTTGGAGCAGGCCTGCAACGCATCTGGGTGCTCGCCCCAGAACAGTGCTTAGCGACGATACCTAAGAAGTACGAATTTGAGCCATTACTCCAACGGCCGGGGGCGACACTAAGTAACAACCTGCTCCAAGGAAAAGAGGAGGTACCATTGGAAAAAGCCGAGCCGGCACTCGTCGTCTTCGGTGATCATCCGTTAACAACCCCGAACGCGGTGGAAGATTTCTTGAGCTTCTGTGGGCCTCGGCTGCATGAAGCTGATCTTTTTCACGGGTTAGCTCTTCGCGGGTCATACCTTGAGTATTCAAAGTACTTTCACCGAACGTCCATGCTGATGCGCGAGGCCGCCGGCCGTGCCACAGGGCTTAACCTAATGATCCCTGATCGCCTCCACGGCATCCCAGCCGCCGACCATGTCTATTCTGTACGAAAACTTGAGCGCTTCGGCCGCTTCATCAGCCTTCTAGGGCGAACCCTCTACTTGCTGGGGAGTAGTGCCCCTGGCGCTATGCTAGATGCGGCGCGCTTGTACGCCGCCAAGGAATTCGAGAAGCTATCCCGCCGCCCGGGCAGCCCGGGAATCATTGGAAAACACGGAATGGACAGGCTTCGCCGTCAAGTCAAACTATCTCGGGTTGAGAAGTACGCCAGCAAACTGTTCGAGGCCCAAAACGGCGTTCGTATCGTGCCGCTTGCCCACGGAGGCACCGCCATCGACGTTGACTTCGCAGAAGAACTCAACGTTCTGGAAAAACATTGGGACGATCTCAAAATGATCGCACGGCGACAGGATCGGGCCAGCCGCTCAGGATAATCAAGCTAGTAACAAGGTCCCATCAGTGCCCGGGAACCGTCAGCGCTTCGCTGTACACGGAGCGGTAACCGAGCAGATGATCATCAAGCACGACCCGCAGTTGATAAACACCAGGTTTCACCAACAAACTCAGCGCTCGCTCGACAATCTCATCTCGCCGTGATTCTAGCTCGTCGATGGGTACCACAAAGTCCACCTGCTCGCTGGTTTCGGCAACGGGTTCACTGTCGTCGTTGAACAGCACCGCTTGGATTACCATGCGGGTCTCGAAATTACCTTCGAAGGCATGAAATACAAGCGACTCCATACGCCAGGAGAGATTCAAGGTCACTTCGACCTCGTCGCCGCTACCAGATGCAAATTCCGTTGTCCAGGCAAAGGGGATATCAGCATCCGGAAACGCCACGTTGGCTTCGATAGCGTTAATCACGTCATTGTAATTCACAGTGCGCACCAACGAGTTCTCGTTCATTGCTTGGGTCAAGCGTAGGAAATCATTGGGAATTTCCCTTAGCATGTTGAAACGTTCCATGTCGCGAACACTCGAGGAAACGCTTGAAGGCTCACCAAAATTCGATGGCGGCGCTAAACGCCACCGACCGCGCTGGAACACAAACATCAGCATCTCGTTCAAAGGCCACTCAGGGAGTCGGGCATCGTATCCCCACAGAACCACAGGGCGTTGAGAAACCGATCGAGGGAGCCCGAGTTCACGCTGAGTTCGTTTTGGCGGTCCAATAACCAGGGCAACGCGACCGAAGGGAGTTTGCCAGCCCGGCACACTGCTGGATGCGAGCTGTCCCTCACTGAACTCCTCGTTGGCGTACTCGACACGGCGCACGAACTGATCCATGAACGCATTCTCGTCGTCACGACCGGTTGGGTCCCGCCTCTCCCAAAATAAGCGGATGAACTGCAACCGTTGGGTCGTTGACCCAAGGCTCTCATAGATTTCGGCTTCTTCCTCTGTGGCAATGTACTGCACGGGTCCATCAAGCCAACGCCCCGTCCAAGAGGTCAAAGTTTCCCCCTCCTCGGGTCCCAGTTACGACGCGCGCATCGTCTCCACTTGGGTCGCGTCTGAAGAGCCTGCCAGCACAACCCCCATCAACAGCGCCAGCGCAATCGAGGGGGCAAACAAGCGTCGTCGCTGTGGATCAGTAGTGGGATTCGTCATTTCTTCGACTCCCAGCAACAATGACCGGCTCATACCACCAGTCACAGCCACTTCTTTCTCATTGTTCATTCATTGATCGGTAAAGGAGGAGGCTAGCATGTCGCGAAATTGGAATTCCGAACTCTTTGCGTCTCGTGGGACAATCGGCGACAAGTTGATTGGATGAGCTCAATAAGCTAATGCTGCCCTCACCAGGATAGTGATAGATGATTGTTGGTCTGAGAAAGGTTTGGTAAAATCCAGGGAACAATATCGGTTCCTATAGATAGATAGATTTGTTCTTGATTGACTCCACCGTGCGGCTGTCCTAGCCAACGGTCGTTCGATTCTCTTCCAGTTGAGCTTCTGACGATGGTTGAAGTTGACTGTTTGACAAAATATTACGGCGGCTTCGCTGCTATTCAGAACGTTACGTTCTCTGCCGAACCAGGCCAGGTACTGGGGTTTCTTGGTCCCAACGGTGCCGGTAAAACAACGACGATGCGTATTCTGACCGGCTATATGCCAGCTAGCAGCGGCACAGCCCAGGTGGCTGGGTACGACGTTTTCGAGGAGTCTCGAGAAGTACGCCGGCGAATTGGCTACCTGCCAGAGACACCACCTGTTTACCCCGAGATGACACCACGCAGCTACTTGGACTTCGTTTCTCGCATTAAGGGTGTCGCCAAACGTGAACGTCCCGAGGCGATCGAGCGCACCTTGGCTGCGACCCAAAGTCTCGATGTAGGCAATCAGACTATCAGCACGCTATCGCGCGGCTATAAGCAGCGCGTTGCCATAGCTCAGGCGTTGGTACACAACCCCGAAGTTCTGATCCTCGACGAGCCCACGATTGGTCTCGATCCCAAGCAGATCATCGAGATCCGGAACCTAGTCCGCAGCCTGGCCGAAGATCGTACCGTGATTTTGTCAACCCATATCCTCCCAGAGGTCACGCAATTGTGCGACAAGGTAGTGATCATCGCACAGGGACAAATAGTCGCCGAAGAGGACCTTGGGATGGGGAGTGCCACAGAAGACCTAGAAGCCTTTTTCCTTAAGGTCACGGCGCACGACGCCGTGGAGTTGAATCCGATCGATCCAACGGTGCCAATCAACTCGACTGAAGTCGAATCTGGAGGGGACACCTCCGATGTCTCTGATATGACGCACAGCAGCGAGACTGAGGGGGCAGAATGACAAACGTTTGGGCCATTGCTTATAGGGAGTTGAGAGGCTATTTCGTATCTCCTGTTGCCTATGTCGTTCTTGCCGGATTCCTTCTCCTTTGCGGTTGGTTCTTCTGGGTCTACCTAACGCAATTCTCGCAAATGGTGGCAATGTACGCTCAATTTCAGCAGCCGCAAATGCTGGAGCAAATGAACCTTAACGACATGGTGATGGCGCCACTACTGCAGAACATGGTGATCATTTTGCTCATCATGGTGCCACTAATCACGATGCGACTCTTCGCCGAAGAGCGGGCCAACTGCACTGATGAACTGTTGCTGACCTCGCCAGTTGAAACCCTCGAAATCACTCTGGGCAAGTTCCTCGGTGCCGGCCTTTTCTATCTTGTGTTGCTAGGTTGCACGCTCGTTTATGCGGGCATATTGCTCTACTTTGGTGATCCGGAGGTGGGAACAATCGTCACCGGTTATCTTGGTCTACTGCTCGTCGGCTTGTCGTTCATAGCCCTTGGCCTGTTCACCTCCACCCTAACCAGCAATCAGATCGTTGCAGCAGTTTCGGCATTTGTCGTTTTGCTTCTATTTTTTGCGATTGGTTGGCCAGCCAGTACAGTGGGTGAAAATGCTGGAGCAGTACTAGGCTACCTATCGCTAATCGAGCATTTCCAGCCAATGACAGCGGGCCTCGTGGTCAGCAGCGACGTAATTTACTTTCTCAGCGTAATTGCGTTCGCGCTCTTTCTGAGCCAGAGATCTCTCGAATCTCTGCGCTGGAGGTAGGCACGAATGACTTCGTATCGATCGTTCGGCATGTTCGGCCTCATCTTCCTGCTTTTCGGTATCCTGGCTGGGATGGCCTCGGGCATCTGGAATTCGATGTACGTGCTGGCTCATTTGATCAGCGGTACGTCAATGCTAGCCCTGTACCTGTTTACCCACGTCGAGAACTTGCGAGAATCCGTCACGGGGAGACGGACTCAATACGCTACTAATACCTTTGTCTACACAGGTCTGACGCTGGCGGTAATCGTGCTGCTGAACTTCATGGGAGCACGAAACGAGTATCGCTACGATGCTTCGGAACAAAGCATTTTTTCGATAGCGCCTCAGACCGCCTCATTGCTCGAAGGGCTCGCCAACGACATTCACGTCTTGGCATTTTTCCGCGAGAACGAGGGTCAGGCAGCAGAAAATCTGCTCGATACATACACGGCGGGCTCGGATCGCTTCTCGTACGAGATGGTCGACCCCGATCAGCGCCCGGAGATGGCACAACAATACGAAGTAACCCAGTACGGCACCCTGGTCATTGTGTACGGTGATAACTCTACGCGGGTCAATGATTTATCGGAAGAAGTGCTCACCAATGCCTTGGTTCGTATCACTGGCGCCGAAACAAAGCGCATCTATTTCGTCACCGGCCACGGCGAGCCTGATATCACAGCGCGGGAAACCCCTGATGGACTTGGGCAGCTAGCTGCTTCACTGGAGAACGAGGGGGCCGAAGTAGTCCCGCTCCTTCTTGCCACGGTTCCAGATGTTCCAGCTGACGCATCATTGTTGATCGTAGCCTCACCGCAGCGACCGTTCCTCGAAAACGAGATCGAATCACTGGGTCGTTACCTCGACCGCGGGGGTCGTGCCTGGATTCTCCTTGAACCGCAACGAAGTGATGAACTCGTCCCCTTGCTGGCTGAACGCGGCATCATCGTTGGCGACAACGTGGTAATCGACGTTGTGGTGCAGTTACTCGCCGGTCCTTCGGCTGGCGTCGAACCCGTCGTCTCGGACTATGGTTTCCATCCAATCACCGAGCAGTTCAACCAAAACACCGTTTTTCGCATTGTCCGATCGATAGAGCCCGCTGGAGAACTTCCTGATGGAATTACTGCTAGTACGCTGGCTAGCACCAGCAGTAACTCATGGGCGGAGTCTAACGTTGACCTAGTGTTCGAGACCGGCGAGGTGGATCCGGAAGGTGACGTGGAGGGCCCAGTTTCAATCGCGGTGGCCGCAACTTTGGGACCGAGCATCTTAAATTGGACAACGCCGGCTATCGAGACCACACCCAGCACGAATGACGGTCCCGGAGTAGCCGAAACACAAGACGCAAGTGAAGGCGCCGATATTGCTAGCAACATTAATGAGTCCAAGTCGCAGGAAATAACCGGAGATGGATCTGGCGCTACTCCTCCCACTGATCTTGAGGGGCGAATTGTCGTCGTCGGCGACGCTGACTGGCTTAACAACAGCCGTTTAACGGTGATGTATAACGAAGACTTAGCGCTGAATATGGTTGGCTGGTTGACTGGCGGCAATGAGAGCACCATCACCATCCGGCCGCGCGCGCGCCGCTCATCGCGTATAACACTTACCGACACACAGGGCTGGGGTGTCTTCTATGCCACCGTATTGCTCCTGCCGGAGCTAGTTCTGCTCTCCGGCTTGATGATCTGGTGGCGGCGACGACGTTAGCAGGCATGCGAACCAAGAACACATTGATAATGGCCTTTGCCGCCGTATTGCTTGCGGTGGCAGTGTACTTCCTCGAAATTCGCGGCGCGGAGGAACGCGCAGAGGTCGAACGCATCGCCAATCGCCTGTTGAGCTTCGAGTCTGAAAGCGTCACAGGACTGAACATCAAGACAGCTGACACAAGCATTTCACTCCAACGCATCGATTCCACCTGGCACATTACCGAGCCATTCAACTTAGAGGCCAACGAAAGCGCTGTCGATAACATAGTCAACCGCCTTCAAACTACTGACTACGACCGTCTGATTGACGAAACCCCTGACGACTTAGGCCGTTTCGGCCTCGCTGACCCCGAGGTCGAGGTAACCATCGAACTCGATGATGACAGTTCGCATTCGCTTGCGCTGGGAGATGGCACACCGGTGGGTTCCAACCTGTTTGTCCGCCACGGAGAAGGTGAAGCCGTCTACACAACGGCTGCCGACTTGAAGGACGCTGTCAACAAAAGTCTGTTCGATCTACGCAACCGCAGCATCATGACCTTCAATGAACAAGAGGTTGCGAGACTGGAGCTGACCGCAGCCGATCTCGACGCTTCAATGCAACGACAGCCGGTCCTCAGTGACGGCATCGCTCGCTGGAAGCTAGATAAACCCATTGAAGCCCGTGCCGACGCCGACGCGATCGGCGCTTACCTGAGCCAGTTGCGTAACGACGAAGCTCTTGCCTACCCATCGGAATCTATCAATGATGAGGAGCTCTCGATCTACGGGCTCGACACTCCCCGACTCACGGTCCGCATCTGGACCAACGACGACAGCACTATAAGTTTGGAGATCGGCAACGAATCCGAAGAGCCAGTTGGTTACTACGCCCGCCGAATTGGTAGTGAGTCTGTATTCGTCGTCCCGCCTGCACTTTTCGACGAGGCTCCCGATTCGATCACCGCGTTGCGCAACCGGACAGTAGCCGAATTTGCCCGAGACCGAGTCAACGGCATTGAGCTCGAAATCGATGAGAAGGCCGTTCGTCTTACAAAAGATGGTGTCGATTGGAAGGTCGTTAGCCCTCGCTTGCTCGAAGGTGACACTTCCACCGTATCTTCGTTACTAACTGCCACGCTTGCCATGAAGGCGACGGATTTTGCCTCCGGCACGGCCAGTGCAACGCGTTTCGGTTTCTCTTCACCTTATGCCCGGGTGGTGTTCAACCTTGAGCCGCTCCCTAGCCAGGACATGAGCACCGATCAACCCGCAGAAACTATTACTATGCTGATCGGTAACGAGACTCAAATCGAGCCAACTGAATCGGATTCAGCGGCTGAAGTCGATGAGATCGAGGAACCGAAACCCACGGTCGGCCGTTACATCACCCTAGAGAACGAACCAACCGTGTACGTCGTAGCAAGCGACGATTTCTCCGACATCACTGTCGACCTGTTCGCTCTTCGCTCCAAGACACTCGTTTCATTCGCGAGATCAGACGTTTCCCGCATCGAGATATCTAGTGGAACCCGGACCTATACGCTTACTAAGGACGAAGAAAACAACTGGAATCTGAGTGGCCCAATCGCTGGCACCAACCTAACCAAGGTGGTGGACGACATGCTGTGGAGCCTTAATTACCTGCGCATGGAAGGCATTGCGGCTGAACCTGAGGGCAATGACACTGCGGACTTAGCTTCATTCGGCCTTGATAACCCGGTTATGAGCCTACGCGCCTTCACTGGCGAAGAGGCTGTCGCCAATGTGAGCATCGGGAGCGAAGTTCCGTCAGAAGAGCTCGAGGGACTTCCCACGTTTGCCCCAAAGGCTCAAACCTACGGTGCCGTTCAAGGCACGCCAGGCGTCTTTCGCCTCGACGCCAAGCTTCGCGACACCCTGCAGGCTATTTTCGAAGAGCTTTCGTAGCTCGCTGATACCACAACTTCAGTGCAATCATCGTGCCCCACACGCTCTTGCACTTGACACCTTTCGCTATCATTGGCTAGCGTCCCGACGGCGTAGTATCTCGGGATTTTCTTTGACTAAGGAGACGTGTACGTGCCACAACCAACATCCGACGACCCACGGGACACAACCACCGCGCCGTTAAAGGCAAGGTTCTTATCTCCTTCCCCTGACGACCAGCCGGTCATCCCGGCATCCACCTCTCTCCCGGAACTGACGGTCAAGGCTATCTTCCTTGGCATATTGCTTTCCGTCGTACTGTCTGGTGCCAACGCTTACCTTGGTCTTTTTGCTGGAATGACGGTATCGGCCTCGATCCCCGCAGCAGTCATGTCGATGGCCGTCCTCCGCGCCTTCAAGCAGTCGAACATTCTCGAAAACAACCTAGTACAAACATCGGCGTCTGCCGGCGAATCGCTCGCCGCGGGTGTGATCTTTACCATCCCGGCACTAGTTCTTATCGGCTGGTGGGAAACTTTCGATTACTGGCAGGTAACCGCAATCGCGGCGGTAGGGGGCATTGTCGGAGTGCTGTTCACCATTCCCCTGCGCCGAGCCTTAGTCGTTGAAGCAAAGCTTCTTTTCCCAGAGGGCATCGCCACGGCCGAGGTTCTCAAAACGGGTGGTGCTGTTCGTGACGCAAGCGGAAAGATGCAGGAACAACACCCAGAGTTGGCCTCAATTGGTGGTAGTGAACAGATGCAAAGGCGCAGCATCCGGGCATTGGCAACAGCTGGACTCGTGGGCGGCGGCACTAAGTTCGCCGAAGCCGGCATGAAGCTATGGAGCGGTACGCTAGAAGTGGGTGGCAGCGCATTCGGGACGATCTGGGTGATGGGAATCAACCTGTCGCCAGCTCTGATTTCGGTTGGCTACATAGTCGGCCTGAACATCGCCACGTTGGTGTTCACTGGTGGTGTCATCGCGTGGTTGATCGCCATTCCGATCTACGTTGGCATGAACGGCCTACCCGACGGTACTACGGACGCTATTGCTGCAGCTGGGAACGTATGGAATACACAGATTCGCTATCTAGGCGTGGGTGCCATGGTCGTCGGCGGTTTATGGGCACTGATCAACCTTCTAGGTCCCGTGAAGCGAGGCATCGCATCGGGCTTTGCCGCATATAGCTCTTCCAACCCAGACGCAGAATCGCTCCCACGCACCGAGCTTGATATGAACATGAAGTGGGTCTTGGTGTGTACGGGGCTGTCGGTGATCCCGATCTTCGCTGTCTATCAGATCATCGTCCAACAGGTTGCCGTATCACTCACGATGGCCACCATAATGCTGGTCGCCGGGTTTTTCTTCGCTGCGGTCGCTGGTTATATGGCTGGTCTGGTGGGCTCGTCAAACAATCCGATCTCCGGGGTCACAATCGCCACCTTGCTATTTACATCTCTCCTTCTATTGGCACTACTAGGTACAGACAGTGCCGTCGGTCCCGCTGCGGCGATCTTCGTCGGTGCAGTGGTCGCTTGTGCGGCGGCTATCTCCGGCGACACGATGCAGGACCTAAAGGCAGGCTACATCCTCGGCGCCACACCGTGGAGACAACAAGTAGCTGAGTTCGTCGGAGTTATCTCGGCTGCGTTCGTGATGAGCCCTGTGTTGTTTCTGCTGCAGGAACGTTACGGCATCGGCACTGCTGATGGCCTGGCAGCACCGCAAGCAACGCTAATGGCTAGCGTGGCGACGGGAGTTTTTGGCAGCGGTCTACCGTGGACGATGGTGCAAATCGGTGGTGTGATCGCCGTACTGCTGATCATCCTCGACAAAACGCTTGAGGCACGCGGTGCCGAGTTCCGAACGCCGGTTTTAGCAGTAGCGGTCGGCATCTATCTGCCGATCGAACTCTCCAGTTCAATTTTCATTGGTGGGATCATTGCTTGGATCGCCTCCCGCCGACTCGGGGGCCGCGAGCCAGCACAAACCGGATTGCTCTTTGCCTCAGGGTTGATTACAGGTGAGGCGCTTATTGGTATCTTGCTAGCATTGCCAATCGTTCTTGGGCAGGTTTCATCGGTATTCTCAGGCGACATGTTCGAGGTGTTCTCTACCGCACCACTAGGTGGTTGGCCTGGTTTGGTGGTGTTGGCAGGTATTGCCTACTGGCTGCTGAACCTCGCGAGCCAGGAGCCGAACGAGAACTAAACCAAGCCTCCTCCTCGACTCTCTCGGCCTACGTGCGCCTCAGTTCCAGTAGCCAATAATTAGCCCCTGAATAAGACCAACCCCGCCCCCTACAACTGGAAACGCGGCAAGCGCCAACACGATCCGGGCGCCACGGTTGATGGGTGCCGGCCAGAAAACGGCTGCGGCCTGGGATACCGTCACCGAGAAAAACGCCCCCGCCCCGCCCCAGCCCGGATGCGCGCACCAGGGGCAATGTGGAAGGACTGCGTGGTGAATGTTGCAGGCTTCGGCAGCTCCACTCCAAAGAGAAACGCAACCACAACCAAATATTGCATCACATAGGTCAACAAATAGAAGCCCCGAGATAGCACACGTGCCGACCAAGACTGCTGGCTTTGCAACCGGGAACTCTGAGAGACGACTCTCACCGAGTAAACGCCTATAAACCACTCTAAACCCTACCCTTCGCTTCAACCTGCCCGAGCTATTCTCGGACTTCCGGTGCCATCGGGAAGGCCTTGAGAACCTCCCTGACCAATTCCCAGCGGTTGAAGCCCTGGCGCCCCCAGTCGAGGCCACGTCGAACAATAACGAGGTCGTGGCTCGGCACCACGATGACGTACTGGCCGCGGTTGCCGGCCGTCGAGTAAGCGTCCCTCGGCACATTGTCAACATTGTCGGCTACCAGCCACCACTGCCCGCCGTACTGGTTCCCACTGTTCGCGGTCGCTGGCGCGGGAGTGCGGACAAAATCAATCCACTCTTCGGACAGCAAGCGTTCGCCGTCCCACACGCCGTCGTTCAGGTACAACAGACCAAAGCGGGCAAGGTCCCGGGCATTCGTGTACACCTGACTGCTAAGAATAAAATCGCCAAAGCGATCCGTGCTCAGTAGCGTGTTGCGCATTCCGATCTTGTCGAACAGGGCAGCACGTGGGAACTGCAGGTACTCCTGCTCGTCGCCGATCGTCAACTTCATGGCGTAGACGGCTAGCAGTGTGTCGTAGTTCTCGTAGTCCCAGCTAGTGCCGGGCTCGCGGATCAAAGCACGGCTGCGGGCACCATCAACCGAGCTAGCACCGGCCCAATAGGCCAAGCCAGAACCGGTGGCGTACTCCAGGTCAGCGTTGTCGACGGTATCGAGCCCACTCGACATGTTGAGAACGTGGCGCAGCGTGATTCCCGAACGCAGATCGCTGCCCGACCGCGCCGGTGGCAACCATTCGAACGACAGCGACTCGTCAAGCGCCATGCGACCCTCGTCGGCGAGGATGCCGATCAACGTCACAGCGATGCTCTTCGCCGTTGACCAGGTGCGCGTTCGGGTCGTCAAGTCAAAGCCGGGAGCGTAGCGTTCGTGGATGATCTTGCCACCGTGCGCAACGATGAGGCTGAGCGTCACCTGGAACTCAGATTCCCGATCAAACGCCCAGTCAGACGCGGCCTGCAACGCTACCAAATCAACCTCCGACGGAAGTGGGGCGCCTTCGACAAGATCGCCGTCGGGCCAGGGTATCGTCGCCGGGTCTCCCGGTGGCGGTGGATTCTCAAGGGCCGGAAGACTGTCGATGTCTTCAAACGTCTGATCGGGCGCCAAGATTACGCAGCCGATCCCCTTGCGAAATGCCGCGCGCATCGTCGGCACGTAATTCTCCGACCCAATTGCAACTGCCTTGCGACCCCAGTCAACCGAATAGTCACCGCCGGTCGGGGTACCAATCGGTTCAGGCAAATAGGCGAGCTCTTTCTCGAACACCTGTTCGAGGCTTCGGTTGCTGGTGAATAGCCCATTGCACATCAGGATCGCCTGTTGGCCCCGACGGATCATCTCCCGGTTGAATTTCCAATAATCGTAGGTTTCTTCTTGGTCAGTAATATTTCCCTGCGCACGGGCGGGCCGACGCTGAGCATTAGCAGGCATGCACAAAAACAACGCGAGCGCGATCACTACAACGAGAAGACGTTCCATAGGTTTCACTCGGGATTTAGAAGAACTACTAGAAACCAAACAAACAGAGTGACGAATTGTAATCGGAAGGCTGGCGCAGTTACAAAGGAGTGATGCTACCCACGATCGGCTTAAGCTCACAGCCGTTAGCATAGTCGACATAAATAGAGAGACGTAATTCACCTATTTGCGCTATCCTCCAGATGACTTAAATTTCCAAGACTATCGGGGCTAAATCAATGCACCGTTCGCTGATCATTCTTTTGTGCTATGCCTGTCTGCTGACCGTCACAGCCCCGATGGCCCTGCCCCAAGAAACCACAGAACGATTTCAATGGCCGTCTTTTCGCGGCCCCCTGGCCTCAGGAGTTGCTGACGGTCAGAATCCGCCAACGGCCTGGGATCCAGAAACAGGGCGCAACGTCTTGTGGAGCACCCCCCTTCCTGGGCTAGGGCATTCAAGTCCGGTTGTCTGGGATGAACGGATCTATTTAACAACAGCGGTAAGCGATGATCCCAACTCGATCTTTCGCTACGGCACCGATGGTCGCATGGACCGCAGATCCGACCGGGCGCGCAACGCATGGTATGTCTACTCAATCGATAGACGCGACGGTGAAGTAGTCTGGGCGCGTCAGCTAATCAGTGGCAACCCAAGCGTGCAGCGCCACCCAAAGAACAGCTACGCGTCTGCAACCCCGACGACTGACGGAAAGCACGTTGTCGTCTTGGTGGCTACCGGTGCCTTGTTTTGCTACGACTTTGACGGCAACTTGCTATGGGACCTTGATCTCGGCCCCATAGATGCTGGTGCCTCCTACGACAATGCCTACCAGTGGGGTGCGGCCAGCTCGCCAATCATCTGGCAGGACCTGGTGATCGTGCAGGTGGATCAGCAGATAGGCTCGTTCATCGGCGCCTTCGATGTCGGCACCGGCGAAGAAGTCTGGCGGACGCCGCGTGATCTCATCTCATCGTTTTCAACACCGACAATCCACGTGGGCACCCAGCGGACGGAACTAGTAACAAACGGTGCCGGCACAATGCATGGGTACGATCCAGCGAGTGGCGAAGAGTTGTGGAGAATGTCGGGCAGTTCGTTGAACACGACGCCGACGCCGGTCAGCGATCAAGGACTAATCTACGTGACCAGTGGCTACCGCACGCGGCCGATCTTTGCCATCAGGGCAGGAGCAACCGGTGACATCTCGCTCGCCAATGACGAACAATCGAACGCGCACGTTGCCTGGAGCTCTCCACGAGATGGGCCCTATATCGCCACACCACTCGTCTACCGAGGCTACCTGTACGTAGTCTCGGCTAACGGTGTCTTGACAGTCTTTCATGCGATTACGGGGGAGCGAGTCTATAAGCGGCGCATCGGGGACACAGGTGGTGCCTACAGTGCCTCGCCTATCGCCGCGGACGGTCGCATCTACCTAACCAGCGAAGACGGCGACATTTTTGTTATCAAGGCCGGGGCCGAGTATGAGTTGCTGGCAACCAACCGCATGGGCGAGGTTTGCCTAGCGACGCCGGCGATCTCCGAAGGGCAGATCTTCATCCGCACGACGGGCCACCTTCTTGCCGTAACTAACAGCATTGCACCCGAGGTTGCGCTGGCATTGGGATCTTCGTCGGCTCCGTTTCCCACCGAACTGGCCACCGATCAAGTCTTGCCTTTCGACGACTTCGAAGATGGAGATCTGCTCGCCCACACGGGTGTTCGCTGGCAAACGTTCACAAACGGCGTGTCCGGGGCGGCTTTACGGCTCGTCGACAACGGCGCTGCAGCAACCGCGCAGGCGGCCAGGCTGGATGGGAAGCTAACGCTCGGGGCGGCTCGAGGGCCGCTTGCCCAGATGTACCAGCCGTTCGATCGCGGAGCGGTGCCTATCAACCTTGAGAATCTCGGCGGCATCCGCTTCTACACCCGTGGCAGCAGCCCCTTCGAACTGACACTCCGCTGTGGTGACGGTGAGGTCGGCAAGGAGTTGGACACATCCGAGGAGTGGCAACTGATCGAGCTTAGCGCCGACGAGCTGACCCCTACCTCCGGGTCGCCACAGGTGGTGGATTGGAGGTGGGGCGCAGGCGGCTGGAGCGGTAACGGTTGCATAGGATTGTACTTCTCACGCCGCGGCGCCTCGAACATCGGCGAATTCTGGTTTGAAGTTGACGAGATCACGTTCTACGGTGCCGATGCCTGGGAATCACGGGACGACTCGCCACGTTGACCGGTTGACCTCTTTTTATTGTGACCATCATGGTGCGGACGTTCAACAACAGCCAAGATAAAGAGTATTCGGCGCGTCCGATCGACCAGCGACAATGTCAGCAACCCCATCGCCATTGACGTCGCCGATTGCCAACCCGTACACAGCACCTTCGGCGTCACTGAAGCGGGTGAGTGTGAAACGATGGCCCGATCCGTCGTTGCTCAAAATGGCGCCGGGAGCCTTAGAATTGCCAACCACAACGTCCCCGTCACCGTCTCCATCCACGTCTGCCACAGCCAGCGCAAAGACTCTGTCTCCACGAGCACCGATCATCCTAGACTCCTCGAATGAGGCATCGCCACGGTTGATGTAAAGCCGTACCCCGCCCTCTACACCATCACCCACGATGATGTCGAGGAGGCCATCGCTGTCGAGATCACCGAGGGCCACGGCGCGGGTCGCCGTGCGGCTTGGGCCGACCGAGTGCTGCTCGTCAAAACCACCTTTGCCGTCGTTGACGAACAAGTAACTTTGACCACCATCACGATGGGGCACGAACAGATCAACGAATCCGTCACCGGTTAGATCACCGGCCGCGATCGTGGTGGCGGATTCACCCGACAAAACATCGCAGATGGGAAAAACACCGGTGCTGTCGTTGAAGCAAACGTAGTTGGCACTGAGATTGTCCGGCCCACCGCGGTTGGCGACGATAATCTCGGGGCGCTCGTCGCCATTCAAGTCAGCAACCGTAACGTTGCGCGTCGGCCACTCCGAATCACCGAAGGTACCAACGAGTCTGAAATGGCCTTTGCCATCGTTGAAGTAGACACGCTTGTCGTCGGGGCGATCATTGCCGACTACCAGATCGAGGTCGGCATCGCCGTCAAGGTCTGCGAGAGCGGCAGTATAGGTGCGATCCGCCGAGCCACCGACCTCGTGGCGCTGCTCGAACCCACCGGCACCGTCGTTGAGGAGGATGAAGTCCACCAGGGGCCAATGGCGTCCCTTGGCGAGAACAATATCGAGGTCGCCGTCACCATCGAGGTCCCCGAGGCTAGCGTTGGCGCTAGTCTCAGCGGTCTCCTCAAGCGCCACGCTTCGATAGCTCTGACCGTTTACAACCAATGCACCGAGCAGCAATCCGCAGACAGCTAACTTCATCTCTACCTCCTCTCTTGGGAACAAGGGTTCCTCCCTTTAGCCTTCTTGGGCCATGGTTGATGCGGAACCTGCAGCTCGCGGGCGTATGCTGATTGGAGTTTAGCGGGGAAATGGTGGCGGGGCGGACGGGATTTGAACCCGCGATCTCCGGCTTGACAGGCCGGCGTGGTAACCAGGCTACACCACCGCCCCACCCAAGTTCTCAAAACTCGCGCAGACAGGAAGTCGAGAAGAGATGGGCGGTACTGGGCTCGAACCAGTGACCTCCTGCTTGTAAGGCAGGCGCTCTCCCAGCTGAGCTAACCGCCCAGGACAACAGTGTAATTCTACCCCGCACACCGACTCCCTGTCACACAACTCAGGTTCACCGAACAAGCAGTGCCTTCATCTCGCGAACCGCCGTCTCCAAACCGATTGATGTCGCCCGCGCCACGATATTGTGGCCAATATTCAGCTCAATAATCGCGGCAATGGCGACCATACCTCGAACGTTGCGGTAGGTCAGACCGTGACCCGCAGCGACACGCAAGCCGGCCACGTGGGCACGTTGGGCAACTTCTGCCACTTTGACACGTTCGACTTCGGTGGGTCCAAGTTTTCGAGTCTCGGAAACTTCGGCATAGGCTGCGGTATTGATTTCGATCTGGTTAACACCGATCTCAGCAGCGGCATCGATCTGGGCTGGATCTGGATCGAGAAATACAGACACCGTTATATTCATCTCGCGCAAAGCAACAACTGCTTCCGCAAGTTGTTCTGGGGCGCCCGTGACATCGAGGCCGCCTTCGGTAGTAATCTCCTCAGGCCTCTCTGGTACCAGAGTGACATTATCAGGTCGGCAGTCCCGGGCGATCTCGAGCATTTCCTTAGTTGCAGCCATCTCGACGTTAAGGTGAGTCTTAACGGTGCCAGAAAGAAGTTTTACGTCTCGCTCGTTAATGTGCCGCCGGTCAGAACGGATGTGTACGGTAATACCGTCGGCACCACCAAGCTCTGCGAGCACAGCTGCCTGAACCGGGTCGGGCTCCAGCGCAAGGCGCGCCTGACGGAGCGTCGCAATGTGGTCGATGTTGACTCCCAGAAAAATTGTCTCAGACATTCTTTGGTCCTTGCCGGCCGACCCTGTGGCTCGCTCTATCAAGCCGTCGCTGCAGAAAGATTACACCTCGCCGATGGCATCCTGTAGTGCCGACACCACCGATCCCGCAAGAGCGCGGATGTGATCTTCGTTTTCGCCTTCGACCATGACACGGGCGAGCGATTGCGTACCCGAGTAACGCACCAAAACTCTGCCAGCATCACCGAGTTCTGCCTCAGCGAGGCTTATTGCTTCTTGAACGGTGGGCATCTGGTCAAGAGGTGTCCGGTCACGAGTCTTGACGTTCTCAAGCACCTGCGGCATTGGTGTAAGACAAGAGGCCAACTCAGAAAGTCGTTTGCCACTTTCAACCACCGCACGTAAAACCTGAAGTGCGGTCAAAAGACCATCCCCGGTAGTCGCATAGTCAAGGAAGACAGTGTGCCCCGACTGCTCCCCACCGATGTTGTACCCACCAGAGCGCATCTTCTCAACAACATGCCGGTCACCTACCTTTGTCCGCGTAACAGATACGCCAACCTCGGCAAGCGAGCGCTCAAGACCAAAGTTGCTCATAACGGTTGCCACCACAGTACCGTTGGACAGGCGATCTTTTTCTTTCCATGAACGACCACAAATAGCCAGCACGTGATCACCATCGACCAACTCTCCATCCTCATCGACTAGCAGGCAGCGATCACCATCACCATCAAGACATATCCCCAAATCGGCCCCCCGGTCCTTCACCATCTCCGCTGTCACCTCGGGGTGGAGTGAACCAGCCCCAACGTTGATGTTCCGTCCATTAGGTTCGACACCAATATCGATCGTCTGTGCCCCAAGCTCTTTAAAGACCCAAGGACCAACTTTGTACGCTGCACCGTGGGCGCAATCCACAACGATTTTCATACCCTCAAGCGTCATCCCGTTTGGGAAAGACCGTTTAAGGTGTTCGATGTATCTACCGCCGGCGTCGTCTATACGTGTTGCCTTTCCGACCTCAGAAGCGGTTGGTCGTATGTCGTCGATGCGACCTGTGAAAGTAAGTTGTTCGATTTCGCGTTCGGTATCATCACCCAGCTTGAATCCGTCTCGCGAGAAGAACTTGATGCCATTGTCTTGGTAGGAATTGTGCGATGCCGAGATAACGATGCCAGCGTCGGCTCGGAGACTTCGGGTGACATATGCGATTCCAGGAGTCGGCAGTGGGCCCACTAGAAGGACATCGACACCCATCGAACAGATGCCCGCGACCAACGCATTCTCGAGCATATAACCCGACAATCGAGTGTCCTTCCCGATTAAAATCCGATGGCGGTGAGTACCATCCTTGAACACGTGAGCCGCCGAGCGACCAAGGCGGACACAAGTTTCAACGGTCATTGGCTCCATATTGGCAATGCCACGAATCCCGTCGGTGCCGAAAAGTTTCGCCCTGTGGTTTGGTCTGGTCATTATTTTGCCCGCAGCACCCTCAACGAGACCGTTGGTCAAAAACGTGAACGTTGATCTGGCGTTGCGGGTACGTGGTCACCAGCTCGATTAATTCGCCAAATTCTTCTTGTGCGAAGTCGATCGAGGGCGCGATGAGATAGTCCTCAGCTTGCGGCGCAAGTTCGGCCGCGTCTATCACTAACCTCAGTATCTCAAGGTCGATCTGCTCAAGAAGCGATGGCGGGCCCCGCAAAAAGACCGTTAAATGATCTGGGTTCACGGCCACCTGGTATTGGGCATTAATGACCTCGACAGGAACCTCTTCGAACTCTATGGTCACCGGCTGTTCAAGGATATCAACCTGCAAATTAACCTCACGCCCGTCCCGAAGTTCGAGAAGCGTGTTGCCGGACAACAGAGTGACCACCTGAGTGAATGATTCATCGCGACCACCGACGTCGACGGTAGATGTCTCGATGCGTTCAATAGCTTCTACCAGTGATCGAGGCCCGCTTACCCGGGCCATCTCTGGTTCCGTCGACCTGCCAACGATCTCGTAGCCAACCGCTGGCTCACCCGATATCGCAGGGCTGATCTCAACGTACTTCTCAAGCGAATCCTCAAACACAATGGTGATCTCTGACGGGTCAATACGTTCGATCTGAACGCCTGAAGGGACATTCAAGTCCTCCGGGATAATCTGGAAAACATGCTGGCCCCCTGTCGCAGCCGTCAAATCGATCCTTGGGCTAAGCCGACCCTGCGTTAAGTTGCTGAGATCACGCTGCGAGCCACGCGCACGGACACTGATCGTCTGAGTGTAGTCACCAGCGATTGCCAGATCGGGTGGCATGTTCTCGAGCACCACTGGGACTGGGTCGAAGATCGCCGGAACCGCTTCTTCGACGTTAACTGCAACCCAGACCAGAAGAGCCAGGCCTACGGCGATTGTCTTATCCTTCAGATGCTTGTCTGGGCGCGGGTCAATCGCTTTAAGGATTCTGCGGAAGACACTCATTTTCCCATTCCCTCCGCAGGATGGGCCTGGGGAATCTTCTCCGCTATTTTGATCTCTTCTTTCTCGACGGCGAGATCATCGAGGCTGAGAAGTTCGCGCAGCCGCTCAGCAAGCGTAACAGGGTCTAAGCCACGGGATAGCTGTCCATCGAAGACGATTGAGATCTTGCCAGTCTCCTCCGATACAACAAGGGCGACGCAATCGGTCTCTTCACTGATACCGATAGCTGCGCGATGGCGCGATCCGAGTTCCCGAGACAACTGTGGATTGCGTGTCAGGGGAAGAAAACAGGCCGCCGCCGCCACCCTTCCCTGCCGCATAATGACGGCGCCGTCGTGCAGTGGTGCCCCAGGATTAAAAATCGATACACACAGGTCATATGATGCCGTCGCGTCCAACGCTATGCCTCCCTCCGCGTACTGGCTTAGGGACATCTCCCGCTCAAAGACAATGATGGCACCGTGATGATTGGCTCCCATGCCGACGGCAGCAGTGACGATCTCGTCGATCGGATCGATGGCTCCGCGACGCATACTTCGAAAATATGCCGTGCGACCGAGTTGAGTCAGCAGGCGGCGGATCTCATTTTGGAATAGCACAATGATCGCGATGACGATGTAAGCATAGACATTCGACAGCAGCCAATCGAGTGTCTGGAAGCCCACCAAGTTGGCAAACATGCCGAACAGCCCAAGAACAACCAGCCCCCATACCATCCGCATTGCCTGGGTCCGGCGCAAAAGCAAGAGAAGACGGTAGAAGAGGTAGGTAATAATCGTTACCTCAATGAGGTCATTCCAACCAAATTGGCCGAGCCCGTCGATTAGGAGATCCATCCGACTCCCTCACTACGTATCGCTGCCGCCACAGTAGCTGCACGCTTCATCGCTTGAACATCGTGCACCCTGATCACATGCGCTCCTGCCAGTACCGCCGCCGATACGGCTGCCGCCGTCCCCTCCATACGCTCCTCAGGAGGAAGGTCCAACACTGCACCCAAAAACGATTTTCTCGACGGACCTACAACGATTGGGCGGCCCAACGAGCGGAACGCAGATAAATGCCGCATCAGCGTGTAATTCTGCTGCGGTCGCTTAGCGAACCCAATACCCGGATCGACCAGAGTAAGCTCTGGATCAATGCCAGCCTTTTGAGCACGCCACAACGCCTCTCGTAACTCCTTCACAATATCCGCTATAAGGTCGTCAAAGCGAGCCGCTTTGTACATTGTGTCCGGCTTCCCACGCATGTGCATCAACACGACCGGGACCCCTGCTTCGGCGACCACACCGGCAAGATCTGGGTCGGCTCCCAGTCCATAAATATCGTTGACCATAGTGGCACCGGCCTTGATCGCGGCGGCAGCAACTTCAGCCTTAGAAGTATCAATCGAGATCGGCACATCAATGATCGAACTGAGGCGCTCAATGACCGGGACAACACGGCTGATCTCAAGGTCCGCGGGCACGGGATCGCTTCCCGGCCTAGTCGATTCTCCGCCGACATCTATGATTGCAGCACCTGCCTTAACCATAGAACAGGCACGGTCAACCGCGTCATCCCCAAGCAACCGGCTACTGCCGTAGAATGAATCCTCAGTGCAATTGATGATGCCCATGATGCGGGGCTGAAGGGCGCATTCGATGATGTTGGTACCACATCGAATTTTGAAGCCGTTGCGGTGGTAAGCAGCAAGGATGGCAACAACCTCCTCGGCAAGACGTGATAGATCAGTGTCCGCGGCCAAAAGTTGTGACCTTAGTGCCTCCACCTGTGGAAGAGCGGCAAAAACGACAAGGTCCACGGCATCACTATCGGGTATTGGATGAGAATGGGCAGCACCCCCGACCCTACCGAGCGCCTGTAGAAAAGGCGTCACCAGCCTTGGAGAAACCGCCTGCAATCTAACCGCATAAGTTCCATGGCTTGCAGCAAGTTCGTGCACGCCGGGACTATCATCGGGAAAAGATAACGGCAATGGATCGTACCCACCCAGAACGTGGGCGTTGTGTGGGTACAGGCGATGCACTAAATCCGAAGGGGGCGGTGAAGGCGGCTTCGCTGCTTCTGCGCCGACCCTCGACATTTGCCAGTTAACCTTCTGCCTGCTGGCCCTCGTCAAGGCTCGGGATCCCCGTTGCAGCGTGGGATGGCTCTTCGGGTTCCACAGTTTCACCAGTATCAGGTGGGGGATCATCGACAGGAAGTTTTACCGCAGGGAGGACCTTTCCTTCCGCTAAAAGCGCGACCTCTTCACCCTCCAACGATTCACGAATAAGCAGCGCTTCCGCAACTGCATGGAGGACATCGATGTGCTCGCTAAGGAGTGCTGTCCCCTCGACATAGGCTTTGTCAACGATCTGCCTAATAGCGTTGTCAATCAGGAGGGCAGTGTCGTCAGAATATTCCTTGTTCTGGTTAAAATCGCGGCCTAGGAAGACTGCTTCACCCTTGCCACCAAACGTTAACGGGCCGAGTTCCTCGCTCATCCCCCACTCGGTAACCATGCTACGGGCGATATCTGTGACCCGCTCAAAGTCATTGCCGGCCCCAGTAGTCATCTCGTTTAACACTAACTCTTCAGCAATGCGGCCACCGAGCAGCACCGTAATTTGGGTTTGGAGGTAGGTCCGGTTGTAGTTGCGGCGATCGTCGAGCGGAAGCTGCATAGTCACGCCCAAGGCCCTGCCCCGCGGAATAATTGTGACCTTATGCACTGGATCAGCCTCCGGCATGAAATGTGCGACTAGTGCATGCCCTGCCTCATGGTACGCCGTCACTCGCTTTTCATCGTCAGCGATGATCATGCTTTTGCGCTCAGGGCCCATCAGGACCTTGTCCTTGGCCTGCTCGAAGTCATCCATCGTGATCGTCGTATGATCACGACGTGCGGCCAGCAGGGCCGCTTCGTTAACGAGGCTTTCCAGGTCGGCACCACAGAAGCCCGGAGTGCCGCGCGCCACCCGCTCCAGGTCGACATTTTCATCGAGCGGCGTGTCTCGTGTATGCACCCTGAGAATGCCGAGCCGCCCCCGAATATCGGCTCGCTCGACCATGATGCGGCGATCGAAACGACCAGGCCTCAACAGCGCAGGATCGAGCACGTCAGGCCGGTTGGTCGCCGCCATCACGATAACGCCCTCGTTAGTGCCGAAGCCATCCATCTCGGCGAGGAGCTGGTTGAGGGTCTGCTCACGCTCGTCGTGCCCACCGCCCAAACCAGCACCGCGATGCCGACCAACGGCGTCGATCTCATCGATGAAA
>Ga0187827_10000348_pt1 | contig 73802 bp, 50 predicted proteins | sample ETNtaG_39_FD_167969 | JGI IMG/M metagenome (GOLD analysis project Ga0187827, IMG submission 167969) | Marine microbial and viral communities from oxygen minimum zone, Eastern Pacific Ocean - ETNP2014_SV_150_PacBio MetaG (Illumina Assembly) | ecosystem: Environmental > Aquatic > Marine > Hypoxic... | reverse complement strand
AGATGAACATGCCATACTCATCGTTCGGCTGAGTCCGTGTGGACAGCGAGCGGTAACCAAGCTCGAGGCTCTTCTCGAGCTCTGGGAAGGCCTGTGTATCCGCGTGCAGCATGGGCCCGAAGACGCCGGTGGCGCAGGTGTATGCCGGGTCTGCAGCAGGAATGGGATCCACATCGGCCAGGTGGCTCAGGGTCTTGCCCCCAGTGGCGGTATCGGCCGTCGCACTGAAATCGAGGACGAGATCATTATGGATCGCCAGCCCTTGCGCGTTCGAATACTCCATGGCCTTGTAGTAGCCGCCGAATGCTGCCGGAGAACGCTCCAGTTCTTTATCGAGGGTTGCTTTGTATTCAGGGGGGAACTGGAAATCGAGCTCATCCCCCTGGTGGCAATACCAGAGCTTGTAGATGTTCTGCCATCTGAGCTGGTCGAAGAGGCCGAATGTCTGCTGGCCGTGCGCGGGCCAGATGTGCAGATTCAGAGAGCCGTCCTTCCATTCGATTTCTTTTGGAAAGAGTTTCCAGAAATTGCGTACGGCCAGACGCATCCGGGCTCTGGCTGATGACGTTTCGAGCCAGCCATCGGCGCGGCCCCGCTGATTCCAGTCGTCTTCGATGCTCTGATCAAAACGGTGGACAAGCAGATGCGGGTTCTTCTTCAGGCGCGCCTCATCCCAATGAAAACTCCTTCCTGAGCTGCCGAGAGTGACTCTCTGCGTACCTGACGGACGGAGCGTCAATGACAGATCTTTCAGGCGGACCTTCGTCGAATCGTAAGTAAGAACCGTCGTCGTCGAGAGCTTGAGCAATGCCTGCCCGGAGAAGGCTGACAGCCGGAACGAGAACTGACACAGCCGGTCGGTGGGCAGCTCGCACGATGTGCGTTTTCCGGAAGTTCCCTTCTTCACATACCAGCCTTTGCAGAGAATGGTCGTTCGGACGGGGCCGTTCTCCTCGACGATGACTTCCGCATCACGGTCGCCTGCGACTTCATAAATGTTGCCCTCTTGATCGACCAGGTAGGCCCCGCCGTTTGCCGCGGCATCCACGACTTTTTCATTCGCCTCAAACTGGCCGTTCTTATTCTGATCCAGAAACACGTTGTTCAGGAGACTGAATGGTTTTCGGCCGATCTCGAATCGGATCGGGCCGGTGTCGACGGTGACCGCTTTGGCCGTCTCGCTGCATTTGAGAGGGCTTTGCGCAGCGCGTTTGACGTCAGGCCCAAATTCGAGCGTGAATCTCTGTTCACCCGGTTGCACCTTTGGAACAAATTCGAGCCCCAGCCACTGGATCGATCCTTTCCGATTCCAGCGAGACCTCGCTGCTGCCTGGCAGAGCACCTCTTTCCCATCGGGGCCGAGCAGACGGACATTGTCCGTAGAATCCAGAACGCCCTGAGCGAAAGCCACTCCCGGAGAAACCGGCCAGGATGCGCCCCCCGCGCTTCGGTCTGGCTTCAGAGTCAACGTAATACGTCCGGATTTCGCTCCGTCCGGTATAAAGGTCCGCTTCTCTTTCTTGAATTCTCGTTTGGCCGAAGCGAGGATTTCACCGTCACGCAGAATGCTCACTTCGAGTCGATAGCTGCCAGTCGAGAGGCGCTTGGTGTTCAGGGTGAAATCCGTTGCGTGGCCTGTGAGCGGTGTTGTCTCAGTCAATACCTGCTGATTCTGTGAATCCGAGACTTTCACCTGAAGTTCCAGACCTTTCGGCACAACACGCATTCCGCCGATGCGGGCCAACGCCACGGCTGTCGTATCACGCACATCATAGACCTCACGATCCAGCCAGAGCTTGATGCTCGGTTTAATGGTCTTGGCGTATTCTTTTTCCGATCCGAAGAAAAGCGTGCCGTAATCGCTGCCGGGCGAGCCCCACTTACCTGTCCAGGAATTGTGAATGTCACCCGTGAGAACGAACGCGAAATTGCCTTCCCACCGCTGGTTCGGAGAGAGCGATTTCACACCAAAATCAGAGAGCGGCAGAATCGCCTCCACCGTCCATTGGTCGTCCTCGATGATCCCGGCGCTCTTCCATTGACCGTTCCATTTCTTGTCGCTGTTGAGGCCGTCGTAACGAATTCCGGTCGGGCTGGTGCAGCATTGAAATTTATGTTTGCCTGCACCCGAAGGATCGAGGAACAACTCCAGAATACTCGCGCCATATTCGTCTCCCCCCTTCTTTGGCTTCTTGAATTGGTCCTTTTTGGGCCCATCCATAAAACGGGTGAAGCCCACGAGGATGTTTTGTGAATCTGTGGCGACGCGCAATTCAGCCCTGTAGATCGAAGGAGCGCCGGAAGGGTAGTCTTTCCAGTCTTTGACGATGGCCGCCTTCTTCCAGAACCGCTCGGACAGTTTGCCATCCAGTTGCAGCTTGGATTTCACGAAAGGAACGAAGAGCAGATTGGATTTGCGCTTCTGTATTTCGGCGTCCTTTGCTTCAAGGATGAACGGCGTTTCAGAATTGACGGCCTGCGCTGTCAACAGAATCGCAGGGATAATCAGCGGGAGTATGCGTTGCATTGGAGGAGTCTCCTGATGAAGTTTTATATGTGGTGCCGGCCCCACTGTACGTAACTGAAATACATCAACGACCGGTTTCAAGAATGCTCTGATTAAACAGGCAACAAATTGAGTGATGTTCTCTCTCTTAAGTCTCCGGCCGAATTGATGGACGGAGAATGAGTTTGTGAGGCTGTCACATCGAAAGAGCATCACATAACTTCGAATCTGAATGACGAATGATGAATGCTGATTTCAGACGCTGTAAGCGCGATCTCCGCAATCCCGATTAAGAGGAAGATTACGATAACGATTAAGGGCCCAGAGCCAGACATCCTTAAATTCGCAACATTCCTCCATTACTCCAACACTCCATCAACGCATCCATTCAGTTCCTCCTCTCAGTAACAAGGGCTTACCCAATCACCTCCCCTTCCCTGACACGGACCTCCTCTGCATACTGCACGTTGATTCTGCGGATGAGATCGATGTTGGTGGCGACCGCGACCATTTCACGAAAGTGAGCCCAAAGGGTGATCAGGCCCAAAAGACTTGCCAGCCAACCGTGAAGGCTGAGCGAGATGTAAGCATTCTGAGCGGCGCCGCCGAGCCCGGCGATGATGATGATGACAATGAGCCCGGCGGTAGCCCAGAAAGTGGCAATACCGCGAGCCGACCGCGCTTCTACAATCAGTTCCTCGGCACCGCCGTGCAGCTTGGCGATGACTTCGCGCATCGGTTTGGTGACCCCGATGAAATAAAACACGATCATGGAATGGAGAAAGGTCGCGAGGACAATCCCCGAAAGCGCAGGCACCATGTGGCGGCTGATGAATTCCTGGTCCGTCGCGGGAGGAGCGATGAGAGAGACCAGGACTGTGCCGACCAGTATCAGCGCGTCAAGAAGACACAGGATGGCGTAAATGCGGAAGAACATTTAATTGGAATCTGAAGTCAATGATGCAAGGTTAGCTGGAGATTCAGGCAGAAATGCCCGTCTTTTTGAGAGCCTTACTCCATCTCTTCCCACACAGTGTGGTAGACGCCGATCCTGTCGCAGTGATCGTGTAATGCTTCAGACGGAATTGGACTATCCCGTATAATGGCAAGTTATTTGATGGGAGGAAAACCCAATGTCTGAAAAACGCTACCGGAAATCTCACTCACCCGAAGACAGACCCCTTCCTCATCCCTCGCCTGACAAGTTTGACCCAGCCAGCCCTGCAAACGAGTCCCATCCTGACGAGCTGATGCGCAATGGTGGTTTCGAAGAATTCCAAACGTGGGAACGGTTCGAATGGCAGCATCAGAGGATCCGCTATTGGAGTCTCAACACTTCGGCGCCTACCGGCAGTCAAGTGATCGCCCGCGAACCAACGAAGGCCAGAACCGGCAAACACTGCGCCCTGCTCTCTCCAGACGACCTTGAAGACAACGTCATCCTCTATCAGACGTTTCGTGCGGAGAGTAATGTTCGCTACCGCGTGATCGTTCGCGCACGCGGCGAAGGCACCACGCGCGTGGACTTCTATCAGTACGGTGGTCGGCCAAAAGCTGAAGACTCGAAACGCGATCTGAATGTCTTCACGGCCACCCTCACCTGGCAGCGCTACGTTTTTGTGATGTCTCCCAGCGCTTCTGGGAAAATCCATCAGGTTGCCATCGCCTTGGCGGCGTTGGCAAACAGTTCCATCTACTTTGACGAAATCAGTGTTAGCCGCATCACGGAAAAACCATGAAACCGCTTAACGTTCCCGTCAGCCCAACCGGCGAAGAAATCACGGTTCACTTGAAGGCCATCAAGAAGAAGCACCCAAAGCTGGTGAAGATCCGAACTCTCCGGAGAACGAAGCGTGGCCGTCCTATCGAAGCAGCGACCTTCACTGATCCAGACTCAGCTGACAGCAGCAAACAACATGTCTTGATTCTGGCCGGGCGCCACGGCAACGAAGAAAGCCCTCGAATGCAGGCCCTGGCGATCATGGATTGGCTGGTGACCCCGGCTGCAGCGGAGACCGTTCAGAAGCAGAAGATTGTTGTCATGCCGAATCTCAACCCCGATGCCACCCACGTCGACTCTTACTGGAGTCCCGATGATGTGAACGTCTGTGCAGACCTTGATAGCAGAAAGTCCAGAACACCGGAGGATCGCGCCTTCGAAGAAGTCGTCAGTTCACTCCAACCTGATGCAGTCATTGACATGCATGCCCGCGGTCATGCGGGTTGCAGCTACGACATGGTGCTGTCGGGAGACCACCGGCCCTACACCGAAGACCACAATGTCATTTCCAGGATGGTGCAAGACATGGTCACAGCGGGGGAGAAGGCGGGGGCACCCCATCTGTCGCATCCCATGTCATGGCCCGGCTGGGTAGGATTCGGCCCGGTGGCCTACTGCTACAAACACTTCAAGTCTCTGTCCGTGCTCACGGAGACTCCTGAAAGCAACACTCACCGCCCGGATGCCCGCGTTCGAATCCGCACCGGCCTGGAGCGAGTCAAGGCGTTGCTCAAGTGGGGCAATCGCGATTACGAGAAGGTCCACGCCCCCGGCTATCCGAGTTCCCTCGTCCTCGGCTCTTACAGCCTGGGTATTGCGTCCCGCGGTAAGACGGCTCGACAGCGACGTGCCAGTCGCATTGAAATCTGGAGTCAGGCTGACCACTTCGAGAGACTAGCAAACGAAAAGCCTGAAAAGCAGAAGGTAAAGGGCATCGCCTACAAGTACAAGGGAGCGCCACTCAAGCGCGGCCTGGGCATCCAGACTCGCTCAAGAGGAAGAATGAAAGTGAGAGAGGTCACGCTCAACGGCCGCCGACTGAGAATTTCAGAGACGAATGGCTACGTCACCTGGCAGGATCAATGTTCGACCTATGTGGTGGCCTTCATCCCGGCGATGCAGAAAGGAACATACAAGTTAGGGGTGATGTTCGAGTGAGATTCATCCATCTGAGCATCTCGGTCGGCCTCATCTGTCTGTGCTCCCATGGATGCCCAGGAAATCGTCACCTGGGGCCTGACGAACCACTTGTCGAATTCAAAAGCTTCGGCATCCAGCACATCAGAAGAGAAATATTCCGCAGCGAAGGCGATCGATGGAAGCTTGAAAACACGTTCTGCCTCGACCGCCAGGAAATTCCCGCAATGGCCTCAGTTTGAGTTCAACCAGGAGGTCGAGGTGGACACGCTGGTCCTCATCGGCGTCAACATGGGCAAGCAAATGGGTCAGATCTATTGTTTGTTTGTCTGTTTGGTTGGTTTGTTAGTTAATTATCATTTAAATCATGAAACGACTTATTTAAATGATAAATAAACAAACAAGAGGCTTACTCCATCTCTTCCCACACGGTGTGATACGCGCCGATCCTGTCGAAGTGATCGAGCACTCGCTGGTAAAACTTATGCGAAGAGATGGTGGCGCTGTCACCGATCACCATCAGCTTGCGCCGGGCCCGAGTCATGGCGACGTTCATGCGGCGGATGTCGCCAAGGAATCCGATCTCACCGGTGTCGTTCGAACGAACCATCGAGATCACGATGGCTTCCTTTTCTCTGCCCTGAAATCCGTCGACGCTGTCTATCTCAACCCCCAGGTCGCCCATCAGTTGGCGCAAATGACGGACTTGCGCCGCGTAAGGTGAAATCACCCCGATGGCATCAGGCGGCACTCCCGAATCCAGAAGTGTCTGGACCTTTTTCTGAACCAATTCTGCTTCAGATGGGTTCTGGCGGCTTTGGCCGTCCGGTTCCAGTTCTTCGTCGTAGCCTGCGCCTGCAGTATCGATGAAGGTCACGGGTGTGGCTGTCAGCTCATTTGACTCGATGCCGTCAAGATCCTGGAGCAGGTGCTCGCTTACCGAATCGTGGGGCAGAAGCTCGCATTCGTAGAATTCGAGAGATGAGAATTCCATGATCGATTCGTGCATCCGGTACTGGATGTTGAGGCGGCGTGCGATGTCTTGTCCGTATTCATCCATCAGTCTCTCGAACATGCTGATGCCGAATCCCTCGCGTGCGGCGTCGGTACTGACCACGGTCGGGGGCAGTTGGCAATGATCGCCGGCGAGTACGAGTCGGCGGGTCCGGAGAACGGGAATCCAGGATTCGGGTTCAGTGCACTGGCAGGCTTCGTCGATGACAGCAAGGTCGAATTGGCGCTGGCCGAGGATGTCGCTGTCGATTCCTGTCGTGGTGGAGCAGAGGATATCGGCAGAGGTGAGCACGCTCTCGATGGTCTGTGCCTCCAGCCGCCGGGCGTCATCCAGCATCTCACGAGATTCGCGGAAGAGCTCGCCGGCCGAAGGGTCTCGGTTGTCTTTGGCCTTTTGTGCTTTGTGACGCACGCGGAACGCTTCTTTTGTGAGCTTTCGTACTTGCTTGAGGTTGTCGTGGCTTTCGACCACGTAGTCGAGGCTGTGATCGCGCAAGTGTTCCATGATCCGCGCCGGGTGGCCGAGACGGAGAACGTTTTCCTCTGCAGCGACGAGCCGCTCGAGAAGATTGTCAACCGCGAGATTGCTTGGCGCGCAGACCAGGACTTTATCGCCACCCTGGACCGCCTGCCGAATGAGCTCGACGACCGTGGTTGTTTTGCCGGTTCCCGGTGGGCCGTGTATGAGCGCAACATCGTTCGCACTGAGGGCGAATCTGACCGCTTCGAGCTGTGTCTCGTTTAAGCTTCTGCTGGATGGAGCCACCGATTCCGCGGCTTGGATAAAGCTGGGGCGGACATCTTCGATAAGAATCCGGCGCATCTCAGCCAGGCGATTGCCACGGGCAGCCCGGGCGCGTTCCAGGGCGGCGAGCTGGCGTTGCCGCCCTGTCTCATCCGTCGAGTGATCGATCCGCCAGGTCAGTTCAGTCTCTTCTTCAGGCCAGACTTTTATGGCCACCTTGATGGAATTGCGCGAGCGATCGCAGATAACGCCCCGGTAGTTCGCATCCGCTTTGGGACCCTCTGCGGTGAGCAGGATCGGTGTGCCGATGCGGAGTCTTGTCCAGGGCAGTTTGAGCTCGCGGTTGCGTTTGCTGAGGGTGAGGATGAAGCGGCCACCAAGCCCCGGTTGCTGCTCATCGATGGTCAGATTGATGAGCGCCTCCCCACTCCGCTCGGCGTCTGCAGGCGCGAGGTTCTGGATATTTTCCATCATCCGCTCGACTTCGGCCTCGGCCTCCATCTCGAGGAGTCGCGCCAGTTTTTTGAAGTGCCCTTCCTCGCCGGTGGAATTCGCCAGGCTGCCACCTGTCCAGGCTCGGATGCGCTTGTGTTTGAAAACAGTTCCGTCCAGAAGGCGGGCGAGCCGAGACTCCCATCCTTCAGGGACTTCCACGCTGGCATGGGACCCGTGGAGATCGATGAGGCCGAGCCGTCGCTGCTGGATGCCACCGTCATCCACGAGCAGGTGGATAACATCTGCCTTTCGAACTCCGGCTGGGAGGGACTCGATGTGAAGGACGGGCATCTGAGGAGAGAGGGAAGAGGAGAGAGGTGGGAGGAGGGAGGAGGGAGGGAGAATTTGCGAGCGGGGAATGCTGGCTATTCTGGGCGAGTTGGCAACTCGTGGGGAGGAGTGATCTGGTCTGAGTGTTAAGGACAGAGAACTGTCGAGGATGCTGAACATTGGAACTTGAGCACTGAGCACTCACTCTTCACTCGGCTCGCAGCCATCCTATCGACTGGCCTCACCACATGGATTCGATGGGTAACGATATTCGCACCAATGCCCAAGTTGCCCGCGGCTGGTAAAAGTATCAGTGGTCGCCACCACAGATCCCTTGCCGTCCTGCCATTTCTCGCCCCAGGGGAACATGCAGCCGTCATTGCCCCGGCGGGCCTTTTCCCACATCGTTTTCATCTTTTGCGTTTTCAAGAAACTTCTCGACTAAGACCAAAGCCTTTTTTGCTTCGACGGCCTGGTCGTTTTCGCCGTACGCGGCCACCGCGTTCAGCACCTGGACAACGTGTGCCAGTTCGGCGCGGGTCGGGAGCTTCTTTTTCATTACGCTCATCTTCTCCATGCCCTCACCGGTCAGCTTGGCGATCTTGAGCCGGGCACCGAGGTATTCCTGATTCACTCCTTCGCGGTAGTTTCGTAGGGTCTTCTGCCGATCGGCCATGACACTGACGACCCTGGCTTCTTCAGGAAGGCTTTCGAGTTTTTCGATGGCGCTCTTGTATTTTTTTTGGGCGTAGAGGGCGTCCGCTTCGGATTTCAGTTTCTGGTAGGTGCTGGCGGCGCTGTTCTTGAGTACTTCTCTGATGGCCGCCATCCTCGCCTCGATCTCATTTCGCTTCTTTTTGTCAGTGGTGAGACCCAGAAGCCTCTGGTATGCAGTGGCAAGCTGGACGTGGGGCTTGTCATCCAAAGACTCCAGGGCTTTGACCTGTTGTTCCGCGGCCTCCCATGCACTTTTCCTTTCCTGCTCTTTCAGCTTTGCCGCCTCTTCCATTTGCTGTTTTCGCGCTGCTTCAACTTCGGCCCTGGTCCATTTCCTGTTTTCCCTTGGCTGCTGCCTTTTTATCTGCTGCTTCTGTTTGCCGGGCTTGAGCAAGACCAACGCGACCGCGACCGTTGCGGCCAGAACAAGGCATGCAGCGATGATCATGGGTACCGCGGATTTTTTTCGTCTCAGGGCCTGTGTGCGGCTGGTCTTCGGATAGGCGGCGCTGCTTCTTCCGGCGGCTCGGACGCTGCCCTCACTCGAAGCGCCCAACCTTGCGGAGCGTGAGCTCCAGCCGGTCTCCATCGTGGTTGGTTCGGTTGCATCTGTCAGGTCTGAGTCGGAGAGCTCCTGTGTCTGGGCCTGCTCTCGCTCGCGGTTGGATTCGACAAGTTTCTTCAGGTTTTCTTTCGTCTCTTCACTGACAACCACGGTCTCCGCATCATCGAGAGGCCCGTAATCCGGAATGGGAGACGCAGCTTCATGCGGTTTTGTTTCTTCTTTGGCGGCCCCGTCCGGATCATCAGAGGCCGGCAGGCGATCTGTGAGTTTCTTTGTCTCCTCTTTTCCCTTCCTTTTCGGATTACTGACGACCTGTTTGGTGGGTGCGAATGCCAGGTTTGGATCGTCAGCCAATACGACTGAATCTTTGCCGATTGTCTTTTTGACTGTCGGGGACTTTCTCTCCGTGCCACCAAATTCGCTGAGCTTGCGGGCCACGTCAGCAAGGGAGGCCGGGCGATTCGCCGGCAGTGCGGACATCATCTGCAGGATGTAAGAGGACAGCTCTTGCGGGATGCTGCCATCAATATCAGTGGGCGATGGCGGTACCGCATCCTGCCGGCCTTCTCTGATTGCATTCACGGTCTCTTCATCAAAAGGTGAGTAGCCTGTCAACAGAAAGAACAGGCAGGCGCCCAGTGAGTAGACCCAACTTGCAGTTGTGCATTCCTGGCCGGCCAGTTCTTCCATGGATGCGAACGGATGGTGCACCGCCGCATCGATCCATCCGAAATGAAGGATCTTCAATTTACGTCCCGGCTCGAGAACCAGATTGGCCGGCTGGAGATCCACGGCGAGCTGATTCCCGGGAGCAATAGCTGCCAGTGCTTCTGTGAGCCCCAGAACAGCCTGGCAGGCAGCTTCTGCGGACAGCACCCCGTTGTCCTGAACGAATTCCTGAGCCGAGGTTTCGTCAATCCACTCCAGGCTGACGAAAGTTCTGCCGTTGATTTCGCCGACTCCATAGACCTTTGAGAAGGCGTCATTCGTGATGCTCTGGGCGGCCTGGAGACTTTTCAGGAGCCGTTGCAGATAGTCTTCATTCTCCGAGATACGGGGGCTGAGGACGCGCAGGAGAACTTCGCTCTCATCCTCTGAATCCCGTGCATGATACTCGTTGCCCCATGGCCCCTGTTCGAGTTTTTCGAGCACATCAAAGCTGCCGAAATCGCGGCTTTGGACCTGTGGCGCAGGCTCCAGGCCTGCCATGAGTTCTTCAATCACGGCCTTGTCAAGACCGCCACGCCGGACGAGGCAGTCAACAAACGTGGCCTTCGATCCCATTTCCTCCGCCTTCAGATGCGCGGAGAGCCAATCATTGACATCTTCGAGGCTCGCGAGTCCTTGTTTAATCACAAGCTCTGCCAGCTTGTAGTCTTCTTTCTTTGGCATGCGCAGGTCCGGCTACACTGAAATGTCAGGCAAGGATACTATCTACGGAGCAGAAAAAATGCTACGGCGATGGATCGTCTTCTTTCCAGATTTCTTGAGGTAAGGGCATGTTAACATTACTCGAACAGCGACAAATTGAAGCAGGAGTTTTGGTGCCCCTGATTCGCGCGTTTCAGGAGGAGTTTGGAGACGAGCAGACTAACGCGCTTGTGAAAAAAGTGATTACCGGTCTGGCTAAGGAGCGAGGCGCGGAGATTGCCTCACTGAATGAGGATGAGCCGGTGAGAGTTGTTCGTGACTGTTTCGGTCAGTTCTCCGCCGGCGGCGCGCTCGAATTGAAGGTGATTCAGGATACGCCGGAGGCATTTGATGTGGACGTTACCCGCTGCAAGTTTGCGGATTTCTACAAAGAGATGGGGGTACCTGAACTTGGGCACCTGTTGTCGTGTCATCGCGATTTTGCCTTCACTGAGGGACTGAGCGAAGACCTGATTCTGGAGCGAAATCAGACCATCATGGAGGGTGCGAGCCGCTGCGATTTTCGATTCAGGAAAAGGAGCAAAGGCACAGAGAGGCTCCCAAGGATTCGGACAGACGAGGAAAAAGAGGAAAAAGGTCCCCAAGGATTCGGACAGACGAGGAAAAAGAGGGAAGAGGCTCCTGGCTGATGTCAGCTTCGCTTCAGGAGATTCTGGATGGCGTCCATATAGCTCTTCTCGACTTCCGGGCTGGCAGGCCCGGCCGTATCTGGGGTGACGTAGTTGATGAGCCCGTCTTTGATCTCGGAGAGGAATCGTGAGGGCTCTGTTTCCATGGACTTTCCGAACTGTGTGCGGACGTCGGCCATGGTCATCACGAGCTCATACTGGGCCCGGGTAATGCCCACGTAAAACAACCTGCGCTCTTCTTCAATGGTGTCGAGATTGTCCTCACTGATCGAACGTTGATGGGGCAAGATGCCTTCCTCCACTCCGGCGAGAAAAACGTAAGGGAACTCCAGCCCTTTCGCGCTGTGAAGGGTGATCATGTAGACAGCGTCTTTGGCTTCGTCGCTGTTCGTATCACGATCATCGATGGCGAGATCCTGCAGCAGCGCCGCGAATGTCGGCCTCGGGTTGCTGCGTTCAAACTCTGAGGCCGCGTTGATCATCTCCTGCACGATGGACATGCGCGTCTTCTGCTCAAGAGGATCAGGAAAGTGACGCGCGATTTCCTCGTCATAATTGATCTCTTCTATCAGAGCTGTGAGTGTGGCGGACAACGCGCCCGTCTCGGCCTGGCGGCGATACCGGGCGAGGAAATCATAGAAATCACCGACCTTTGTGGCCGGGCCCGTTTTGACTTCCGCTATCTCGTGAATCTGGCCGAGTGCCTGATGGAAGGAGAGGCCTTTCTGCAGGCTATACGCGTTGATTCTTCCGATGGTCGTCTTGCCGATCCCTCTCTGTGGACAATTGATGACGCGAAATAGAGCGACTTCATCATCGGGGTTGGCCAGGGCAGACATGTAGCCGAGGAGATCTCTTACTTCCTTGCGATCGAAGAAGGAAGGCCCACCAATCAGAACGTACGGGATCTTGGATGCCCGCAGAGCTGATTCGAACACGCGAGACTGGCTGTTGGTCCGAAACAGGATCGCATAATCCTTCCAGCGCCTCTGATTCATACCACGATGAGTTGAGATGCGGGCGATGACGCTTTCGGCCACTGTGCGCTCATCCTCGGCACTGAATACTTCTACCTGCGTGCCTGGACCAAGGTTGGAACGGAGCACCTTGTCCTTGCGCAGGAGATTCTGCTTGATGACGCAATTGGCCACGTCGAGGATGGCCTTGGTAGAACGGTAGTTTTCCTCCAGCTTGACGACCTTGGCGCCGGCAAAGTCTTTTTCGAAACGAGCGATGTTGGAAGACTGCGCGCCGCGCCATCCATAGATGCTCTGATCATCGTCTCCCACAATGCAGATATTGCGATGCGCTTTGCAGAGCTCGTAAACGATCTGGTACTGGACCTCGTTGGTATCCTGAAACTCATCGATGAGCACGTACTGAAATCGATCCGCGTGCTTTTCCAGGACCTGAGGCACATTCTGAAACAGCCACAGGGAATGCATCAGGAGATCATCGAAATCGACCGCGTTGCAGGCTTTGAGCTCGTCCTGGTACTTTGAATAAATATGAGCGATTGCCTCTTCACGAAACTCGCCGGCCATTCTGGATAAAGTATCGGGAGTGATGGCGCGATTCTTTGCACTTCCGATGGCGTGCAGAACGGATTTGGCGTCGAGCTCTTCTCCTGAGATTTTCGTGGAACGCAGACACTTCCGGGCCAGGCTCATCTGGTCGCCTGTGTCAAAAATGGAGTAGCTTGGCCGGAATCCGAGGAGGGTGATGTCCTCACGGAGAACGCGCACGCAGTAAGAATGAAAGGTGGAGATGAGGAGCTTTTTGGCACCTGGGCCGACGAGCGAGGCGGCCCGTTCTTTCATCTCCCGGGCCGCCTTGTTGGTGAAGGTAACGGCCAGGATGTTCTGGGGAGGAACACCTTTGTCCAGCAAATGCGCAATGCGATAGGTGATGACACGGGTCTTGCCTGTGCCTGCTCCTGCAAGCACAAGAACCGGTCCCTCGGTCTGTTTGACTGCGCTCAACTGCGCGGGATTAAGTCCGTTTAAATCCAGCATTCAGAAATTGTCAGTTGGGTATTGAGTGAAGGCCGCCTTTATACCCATCAAGCGATAAAACGTGAACCTGAGAAGAGAACTTTGCTACGAACTCGATTCAGGTTCGGTGGAAATGACATGAACATCGCGCTGAGGAAAGGGGATGCTGATGTCGTTTTCGCGCAGTACCCTCTCAATCGCGAAATTGAGATCGCTGCTTATATCGTACTGCTTGACAGGGTCGCCAATCCATGCGAGCAAATCGAAATCAAGGGAAGAATCACCGAAATTCAGGAAACGTACAGTTGGCGCAGGATCATCAAGAACATCGGCATTCTCCGCAGCGGCCTTCAGAAGACACGATTTGACCAGTTGTACATCTGAGCCGTAAGCAACGCCGACCGGGATATGAAGCCTGATCTTGGGATCGTTCGTTGAAAGATTGATGACCGTGGAGGAGAGCAGATCGGAGTTCGGGACCAGGTATGAGACGTTGTCCGGTGTGATGACGACCGTGCACCGTATTTTGATGGACCTGATATCGCCTTCGGCATCGCCAATCTTGATCCGATCCCCAACCTGGACGGGGCGTTCGAAGAGCAGAATGATGCCGGACACAAAGTTCGAAACGATGTTCTGCAGGCCAAACCCAAGCCCGACGGACATCAGCCCTGCGACGAACGCCAGTCCCTGAAGCTTCACGCCGACATAGCTCAGCGCGAACAGAACTCCGACCACGATAACGAGATATTGCCCAATCCTCTGGAAGGTGTATTCAACGCCGGTAGTAAGACGAAAGTGGTTGAAGAGGCGCTTGCGAAGCACGACCGGTACGTAACGAAACGCGCCGAAGGTCAGTACCAGAATGAGAATCGAAACGAGAATGGCCAGCGGATTAACCATCGATTCGCCGATATTGAAAAGTGGGAAGTTCAAGAAACCAAGAAGAGATGAGATCTCGATACCAAGGCAATCCACCGCATATAGAAAGCCCGCCAACATTATGAGCCAGCCAATCGCCTTGAAACAGAATCTCTTGAGATGCCGTTCTGCTTTCATCTCTCCTTCTGGGGTTGCCAGATTGTCCAGCGAAGTCTGGATGAACTTACGCAGGGACAGGCTCGCGATAGTTGAGAGAACCGCCAGAATCAGCGACTTCACCTCAACCGGATGATCGATTGTGTAGAGTTGAGCTGAGAGGAGTTCATCCATGGCAACTTTCCTGAAAAGCGAACTCGAATCTGTAAAGTCTAGGCGATCTGCTGTACGATTCCCCGCCTCAAAAAGAGAGTCGCTGAACCAGATAACTGCCGGCGATGCCGCATATGATCAGGAGACCGATGCCGCTGATCCAGAATCCGAGCTTGACCGAGAGTGGGTCAAAAACCCATTCCACTTTCGTGGCATGCTTCTGAATCCACACGCCGCGAACGATGAGGTTTACAGGCTGCGTCGGCACCGCACTCCCATCGACGTATGCCTTCCAACCTGGATACCAGGCATCGGTCAGAACCAGGAGTCCTGCGGAATCCAAAACCGCGATCTCCACATGGTGGTTGGTGTAAGTGACGATCTCCGGCAGTTGCTGCGAAGCGCTCGCTGGCTCCTCTGTTTTTAGGGCCGGCCTTTCTACGAATGTCAGATTATGGTCAGGAGCCTTTTCAAGGCGCTCAGGGATATGAACGGGATCAGCCTGCCGAACATCCTCAGACGAAACCACGTATGCCTTTGGAGACGCAGATGAGTTTTCGAAGATCAGGACCTCCTTGTCGTAAACGACCTTGTAATGGTCTGGGTAATCTGTGACCGTCTTGGGTGTCATCAGATACTTGACACTCAGGGCGTCCAGAATCGGTGAGCCTAACTGGCTGAAATGGGACGAGACAAGAACGGGCGGCTCGTTGGCAAGCTTCAACCTGTCGAAGAGCAAACGATACCTTCTGGTTAGCAGCGATTGCTTTATCCTGACGTCGTTGAGTCCGTAAGAAAGGGCTGTATTGGGCGGGAGGATTTGGCCCTTCCAAAGATACCTGTGACGATAGTCTGGTCTGATTTCCGGCAGTTCATCGGGATGCGCTGAGGGATCGTTTACGGCGCACATCCGCATCCCGCCCTGGCGCTCCTGCAGCCAACTGAGCGACTCAACTGGAGGATAAACCTGCTCCGGCGAGACATACGGGTTGTAGCGTCCTCCAAAGTAAAGAAGTTCAAAAGCGAGGAGAATAAAGGCCGCGGCCACCGGCCATTTCCTGTGTCGACCGGTGAATTCAGCGCACCATGAAGCCGAGCCATACAAGGCAGACCCCAGGAGACCCAGGCTCGATATGGGCAGCAGAAAAGTCGGCCAGCCCACGAGCCAGCCGTATTGCTGTGTCCTTGCCGATAGAGTCCCCAGGATAGATCCTGGTTCATCGCTTCCAGTAAGGAAACCAGCCAGGCTGACAATCACAGCCGATGCCAGTGCAAATGAGATCAGCCAGAACCCCAGTCGCCGTTTGAATTCCAGGCTTGAGGTAACTAGGGCGTCCGCTCCAAACCCAGCCAGAAGGCTGAGTATCAGCATCAGTAGACAGAGGGCACGCTTGTGATGCAGTTGCCCGACAACCGGAATCAGCGAGGACAGAAAACGCTGAACGACCGGCCTGTTCACCAACAGGAGGAGAAACCCAATCAGGAATGCCAGGCCCAGTCTGCGACAGACCTTTTTCTTCTGTGTGGCAGCGAGAACGGCGAAGAGAAGGCTCATGGTACCGATGAACCCGCCATGCTTGCCGAGGTAGCTGGTATTAAAGCTGGCGTCGCTCTGAAAATCATGAGTTCCAGGATTGCCAAAGAAATCAGGCAAGACCCAAGTCAGGATTTCGGAAAGCTGCAGGAAGTTAACTCTTTCGTACCTGCTGGATGCCCGAAAGCCCTGCCCGATAAGCTCCCACGTGGGCAAGCATTGGACCGCAGCCAGAGCTGTTCCCAGGACTATTGCAGACAGGCATGTCCTCACTTTGGAGACGAGCCGTTCGGGCCCGGTCATGAGAATTGCCAGGGCGCAGCCTCCGAAAATGGAGTACAGACACACCTGCAGTTGACCGCTCAAGAGACAGAGCCCCACAGCAAACGCGCAGAGAACTGAACTGCATTGCCTGCCTTGGATGGCACGAAGAGACGTCCAGCATATCCAGGGGCACCAACAGAAGGCCGAAAGCCAGAAATGAAACTCCAGCCAAACTACAGTAGTCTCGCAGAAGAGCATCGCGCAGGCTGCGATGGAACTGGCCAACTGGCTTAATCCCAGTTGTTTCGCGAGGAGATATACTCCTACTCCCAGCATGAGATGCTGCAGGAAGACTTGAAATCCATACGTCCAGGGCCAGGAGAACGGCGCACCGAGGAATTTAAAAACGCTCAATGGCAGAGCCGTGTTGTCCGCGAGGAGCGGACAGCCTGCACCAGCATCACTCAACCAGAGCGGCAGCACGCCACGTCTAAGAGATTCACTCGAAATCTTCTGGAGCGGATAGACATTAAGGCACGGATCATCGAGCTCCTTGTTGAGCGGTTCTGTTGGCGCATTCCAAGGTAAGAAGAAATGATTCAGCCAATCCGCATTCAGCGGCACCTTTCCCTGGACAAAGGCCCTGTGAAAGAAAAGGAGCAGACAAAGCAACAAGATGGGCCCGACCGCTTGCCGCACGATAGTTCTACCTCCAATAAAAAAGGGCAGTTACAGCCGAAACTGTAACTGCCCAAGCCGTTGAGGCTCTTTGTTTTACGCTGGAACTAGTTGTAGACCATATCTACCGGAGTGTCTGACGAGATCTTTGACTTTCCACTCTCACCGCCACCGGCGGATGAGACGGAAGCCGACCATTCCACGTGGGCGTCGAAGTAAAGCAAGTTTACTCCATCGTCGTGGTTTGGAGGATCATTACCGTCATCACACATCATAAGTGTGTTACTCGGCATCTTGTCAACAATGACACCGAGCTGACCATTACGTCCGGCGAAGGAGATATCGATGTCACGAAGACTCGTGAACTTTCGAGCAATTTCTCCTCCATCGTCGTTATCATCGACGGAACTAGGGCACAGGTACAGGTCGGGCTCGTTGAGGAGCGACGTCCAGTACATGGAACCAATCCACTGCGCGCCATCAAATGTGGCTTTCGCGGTGTTCGGCCATGTGTAGTACCTTCCCTTACCGTACTGGTCGATATACTGAATCATACCAGTACCCAACTGACGCAGGTTGTTCTTGCACTTCATCTTGCGAGCCTCTTCACGAGCACGGGCAAGAGCCGGCAACAACATCCCCGCCAGAATGGCGATGATAGCGATAACAACAAGTAGTTCGATCAGCGTGAAACCTTTCTTTTCTCTCTTCTGCATTTAGTATCACCCCCTTTCAAGAAAATGGTGAGAGACGAATAGGACACATTCTGACAGCGGGGCAGTATAGCTGGAGGTCAATGGGTGTCAAGCCCCCAAAATGCACACTTCAGGTCATTTCGAAGCTCTTCATCCGGTATGTGAAGAGCCCTGACATGAGCTTTGGGTAGAAGAAAGTGGATTTCGGGGGCATCTTCTCCTCACTTCTGACAATGGTTTTCAGGTCGGCCAAAGTTGCATTCATGATAAAGAAACACACGTCATATTCGCCGGACTCAACTTTTGTGATGCACTCTGAATGTGAGTGGCTGTAGAAAATGGGGCCCTTTGAAAAAAGGTCTTCCTCGGGAACAAGCATGCAATCTTTGAGGATCCGACAGTGCAGTACGCTTACATCGAGCTCGTTCCAGTCTTTTGAATGATCTTTGTCGTTGGCGCCGTCTTTTTCGAAGTCTATTTCCAGAACGGAGAAGCCGGTCTTTGGCACATACATTCCGATGAATGTCTTGCCCCCTTGATTTCCGATGGACTGAAGAACCTCTTCCACATCCCCGGAAGCCCGGCAACTGAAACGCGACTGCAGTTTATTCATGAATTCATCAAGAGACTGGCCCTCAGGCAGCTTTACACTGCGGTGGGTTGGCAGAATGACCAGACCTGGGTCGTTCATAGACACACACGACATGGCCACGTACTTCGCGCCGTGGAGTCCTGGATTGTTTTTCAGGCTGAATTGGCTGAAGTTCAAGGATGTCTCGTACCTGTGGTGGCCATCAGCGATATACAAGGGCTTGTCGTGTAGATAATCCTGGACAGATCGGATCGCATCAATATCTGTTACTCTGAAGATTCGGCTCGTCCCACCATGGGGCTCCTCAAATTCGAGAAGGGCCTGGTCTTCCCTTCTGGATTCCAGCATTTGGTTTATCTGGCATTCCTCGTCGTCATACAGCACAAAAATCTGACTGAAAGCAGAATCTGTGGCCTTCGTCAGGTTCAAGCGGTCCAGTTTGGGGCCCGCGTGGGTCAACTCATGTGGCAGGACTGATTTCGACTCATAAGGCCTTGCAGGAACAATGGATACGAAAGCTCTTCGCGTAAACTCACGCCCTTCAATACTGTAGGTCTGGTCGTACACGTAGATGGCGGGCGAGCCATCCTCTATTAGAACGCCTTCTTCAAGCCATTGGTTCAGGAAAGAAGCGGCTCTCGTGTATCTGTTCTCGACATCATTGTCTCCAGGATGCTCTGTTCCGAAGTCGATGCGAACGAAATTATTGGGGTGGCTTTGATAGAATCCCTCCTGCATCGCAGGAGTTATTACATCGTATGGTGGCGTAAGGACTTGTGTAATATCACCAATCTTCTCAGTCGAGTACATCACTGCCTTGAATGGATGAATCTCTGCCATAGTGTTATGTTGAGCTTGTGAGTGCGGTTAAGTGTGTGATGCCGGGAAGATATTGAAGACCATCAAAGGTTCAAACCACTCGCGTCCCACAGCTTCGCCAGGATTTCCTGTTCCCTCTTCGATATTCGCCGTTTCTCAGGTTGTCGGGGCGACTTTCGCAAGGGCAGCGAGCGTGAGGGGTGCACAGGCCCTACGAGGCGGATTTGAATAAAGTCGCTGAGACAGGCTGGTGGCAGCGATGCGATACCACCGCTCATAGAGGCAACGAAGGGCCTTATGACATCTTTTCGAAATTCCGTCGTCCTTGGTTGCTTTTTCGTCTCCGGTTTCTGCGGGCTCGTCTATCAAATCGTCTGGGTCCGTCTGATTGGTTACGTCTTTGGCAATTCCGTTTTTGCCACAGCTACGGTGCTGGCGGCTTTCATGGGTGGCCTGGCGGTTGGGAGCTTCCTGGGAGGAAAGGTAGCAGATCAGCGTGAGGACCGAATTCGCTGGTACGGGATCCTTGAAATCATCATTGGGGTGTATTGTCTTGTCCTCCCTTTCATGCTGGATGTGGCTACCCCTCTTTTCTCAAGGGTTTATCAATCGCACGAAGGCTCTTCGTTTGGACTGATTTTTTTGAGGGCCATTATCTCTGGCGGCATCCTTCTAATCCCCACCTCGTGCATGGGGGCCACACTGCCGTTGCTGTTGAGGCATTTCGTTCAATCCCAGGAAGATCTTGGCCGAACGATTGGGATTGTATACGCGATAAACACATTTGGTGCGGTAGGCGGCTGCACACTCACCGGCTTCTTGCTCATTCCTGAGCTCGGTGTCAGCACAACAACATTTATTGCCGCAGCAGCCAACATACTGGTCGGTGTTACCGCCATCCTGTTCCTGGATAATCGCCATCGAAGGGAGACGGCCGCGTCCGGCGGGAGCGAGGAAGACCGCTTTACCGACACCGAGGCCAGGGCCTGCCTGTTTGCCTTTGGGCTGTCGGGCTTTGTTGCCATGATTTATGAAGTGGCTCTCGCCCGTGCATTCAGCCTGCTGCTTGGGTCTTCGACCTATGCCTTCACCTTGATGGTCAGCGCGTTCATTCTTGGCATCGGACTGGGCAGTATCCTCTTGACGAAATGGGTAAAGCAGGAGCTAGATCTCGTGTCCTGGCTGGCGGGAACTCAGGCCGGCATTGGTCTGTCCAGCATGCTCATGCTGTTTCTGATCGGAGAACTCCCGGCCAAAATCGTAGACGCTATTGCCGGACATCGTGATTCCTGGTCAGAGCTCCAGGCCATCGAGTTCGGCTATCTGTTCATGACGATGATCGTGCCGACGGCACTGATGGGTCTGATGTTCCCTCTTACTACAGCCATCTGTACACCTAAGGTGGAGAAGATTGGTGCGTCTTCCGGTTTTGTGTACTTCGTTAACACTCTTGGCGCCATCCTGGGATCCTTGTGCGGAGGGTTCCTGTTCCTTCCTCTGTTCGGCATTCAGCAGTCCATTGAAATGGCAGCGATACTCAACTTCGGTGCCGCGGCCATCGTCATCCTGTCCCATCAGAAGTTTGGAGTTGGATTGAAAAGGGGGCTGGCGGCGGTGTTTATCGTCACTGGTTTTATGCTCAATGCAGCTATCCCGATGTGGGACCTTGATACGTTCACCAGCGGCCCATACCTTTATGCTGCTCTGCGGAAAGGCGCCCAGGAACAGGCGCAGGATTCCATCAGAGGGCAACTGCTCAAACAAGGTGAAATCCTGTGGAACAAGGATGGTACCGCATGCACCGTCACCGTGAAGCGACCGGCTCCCGGCGTTCTCAGCATCTCCGTGAATGGTAAGGTCGACGCGACCTCAGTGGGTGACAGGAAGACTCAGCGGTTTATCGGACATCTGCCCATGTTCCTCCATCCTGGAGCCGAAGAGACCTGCATTATCGGGCTTGGCAGCGGCATGACCCTCGCCGCTGTGTTGCGGCACGATCCTGAGCGGGCCGACTGCGTTGAAATTTCGGAGGATGTTGCCTTCGCCGCGAAAAAGTTCTTTGGTGAGTTTAACGATGAATGCCTGGACGATAAACGGGCAGAGCTCATCATTGGTGATGGCCGCAACCACATAGCCCTTTCAGCGCGCAGTTATGATGTCATTATCTGTCAGCCGCCCAACCCATGGCTTGCCGGTATTGGCAGCCTGTTTACCGTCGAATTCTGGAAACAATGCAAGGTCAGACTCAAGCCTGGAGGAGTCATGTGCCAGTGGCTGCAAACCTACCATACGACCAATGAATCGATGCAGATCGTACTGCGGAGTTTTCAAGAAGTTTTCCCCCACGTCACGCTCTGGTACTCACACGTGGGAGACCTGATTCTCATCGGTTCTGAAGAGCCGGTCTCAACGTCTCTGGACGATCTCGAGACCAAGTTTCAAAAACCCCTTGTGCTGGAGGATATGAAGAGCATCGGCCTTGGCAGCCCTGCCCTTTTTTGCGCACAGTTCCTCACAGATTCGAACGGCATCAAGAGTCTGGCCGGTACAGGGGTTCTCCACACAGATGACAATTCGCGGCTGGAATTCGATATGCCCAGGCAGATGCTCCGGAGTTCTGTCGACCAGTATCATGCGTTAGAGAACTCTCTCACGAGCCCCAAAACTCTATTCCCGCAGGCCGAAGGATACGGGAGAATCCAGAAAGCCAACTGGTTTCTGAACCTGGCCCACGGCATGTTGAAAAACGCACAGGACCCCGGCACAGGAGCCCTTGCCGTGGAGTTGCTTGAAAGGTCGAGGCGACTTTCGAAGGAGCCTGGCCTCCTCTTCCGGTCGTTTAGAATCCTGCACACTCACTTTCTAGGATCCGCTTCCGTTGGTCAGCTTCAACGTCTGCCTGCCCTTGTGAGTTTTCTGAATGCACTGCTGGCGGACCTGAAATCAGCCCCTGATGAAGATTTTCAAACACATCTCGGCGTATCTCAGAAGGAACTCCGTTCAGACTTGGCGAAGGCAGTCGTCGCCATTTTGAAGCTGCACGATTCTCCTTTGCTTCGGGGCTCGGCTATAGAGCTGTGCGGCGAGTCGGCCAGGCTTTCCGGTGGCAAGAGTGATCTGTTGCTCCTGGGCGGACTGCTGGATGGCTCGGCTACGAATGAATCCCAGGCTTTCCACATGGGCCGGGCTTTCGCCTATCTGAAAAAGAATGGGGAGGCCCTTGCTGAGTTTAAAAAATCCATCGAAAAGCAGGCCCGTCCAGCCGACTCGTGGCTTCGGATGGGAGATATCCATCGCAGCGAGAGTCGGACGAAGGAGGCAGAGCAATGCTATGCAAAAGCCCTGGAGATAAACTCGCAGCATTCCGAAGCGCGCAAGCGTCTGGATCTGTTGCGCAGCCGCGATTGAACATGAACTCAACTGCTACGGGCAAGCGTGTCTTGAAAAAAGTAGACGTTACCGTCCACCAGAAAGGTATCGAAGACAAATCGGAACAGGCCGCGGCCATTCAGCGGATGTTTTCGTCTATCTCCCCGCGATACGATTTTCTGAATCGGTTTCTCAGCCTGGGTATCGATAAATCCTGGCGTAAGAAAGCGGTAGACGAAGTGTGGAAAGAAGGCACCCAAACCGTCCTCGATGTGTGCGCCGGCACAGGAGACCTTTCACTGGCATTCATGGACAGGATGAAGACCGGTAGAATCACGGCCACTGATTTCTGTTATGAGATGCTAGAGATCGCAAGGCCGAAACTCGTGCACGAACAAATCGAGCATGGACTGGTTCAGGCGGACGCGACTCGTCTGCCGTTTCGGTCCGAACAGTTCGACGTGGTCGGTGTCGCGTTCGGCATTCGGAATGTGACGGATCTGGACGCGGGGATATGCGAGATGGCCAGGGCGGCCAGGGCTGGTGGCCGGGTCGTCATCCTCGAATTCTCTCAACCGGAAAACTCGATCTTCAGCGCCATTTATCTGTTCTATTTCAGGCACATTCTGCCGCTCATCGGCCGGCTTCTATCTGGCAGTCATATTGATGCATACCGTTACCTGCCTGAATCTGTTCTGGCATTTGCCACAGCAGAGCAGCTCAAATCGAGGATGGAGTTGGCCGGCCTGGTGGATGTATCCTGCCGCAAACTCATGTGCGGCGCGGTGACCATTCATGTAGGCAACAAACCCTAAATCCGCGGTCTGTCTGAGACGTTCTGTTTGTCCAGCGGCGTGATTTTGGAGATCTCGCTGCGAGGCGTGGTTTTCGTTCCTTTCTTATTCTGGTAGCTGACTTCCTTTTTCGTCATCTTGGTCACCTTGGCCTCGATCTTCTTGCCATTCTTGAATTCGATGATGGCCGTGAAAGGATTGAAGGCCGGTTTATGGCGAAGACGGTATCCGTGCAGGTAGAGCGTGGAATCGGGGTCGAAGTCTGCTCCGATTTTTCCCCACGGTGTGCCCTCGTGGCGGGTAGCCAGGAAGCGCATGATGCGGACGCAGTCCTGCCTGTCACGGGCCTCCTCGGGTGTCCGTCGCGGCTGCAGGTTGTGCTGCCAGACGATGGCATGGTCGTCCGGGATGTCCTTTGCGCGACGGGTAAAGTCCTGTTGTGCATAGAGGTATTGACGCAGGCGATACCTGGCGAGGTAGAGCTGAGAAAGGGTGAGGTCTGCATTGGCTACCCAGCGTTTGCCGGATTTGAGATTCTGCAGACGCGATGTTGGCATGATGGCCTTGTTTTCAACCGAAGGGATCATCCTCTCGAGCAGTGCCAGCCTTGCCTGTGTTCGCTGGATGTTTTGCTCCAGCAAATCGGGGCTCCAATAGTTCAGGCGGATTCGGAGGTCCTTGGAGTTCCATGCCTGTTCCACCTGGACAATGGCCTTCCGGAATGGATTGTTGCGGACCCTCCTCTGATAGGTGGACCTCGTGAGCAGTTCGGGCCGGTAGTGTTCCATGATAACCCAGTCAAACTCTTCACTGCTCATAGAGCCACTCGATTCCGGATTCAGGATGTAATAGGCCCCACCGGTATGGAATGCCGCACGGCTCTGGTCATAAATACCAAAACCGGAGAGCACCTGCGTGGATGACCAGTTGTTGGGCCAGTTCCAAGCGCCCCAGCGAAGGCGGGGCACCTCGATCAGAGCGGTCTCCGGGCCTCTTCTCACCGTCCCAGTCCCCTTGAACTGCTCTCCCGACATATCTGTGTACGAGTAATTCTCGTAACCCTCGGTTTCCTGGAACGGGCTCTCACGATTGATGACGTAAAGGGTCGTTCCTGAGTTCTTGAGAGCTTTGATCGCTTCCTCGGTGAGTTCGTTATCGTCACCGCTGTCGTCATCCACCAGGACGACGACCTTCTTGATGCCCCTCGTGTTTTTGAAGAGCTTCGTGCAGTAAATCAGAGCGGCATTCACATTCTCAGGAGTACCGGGCTCGGAAGACTTGATCCTGTCGAACGCCTCCATGACTTTCTGGACATCCTCGACCGGTTTGAGGATTACGTTGGGTCGCTTCCCGAATGCCACGACTGACTGGCGCAATCTTCCTGTGCCTTCCTCCCGGAAACGCTGATCCATCTCCCAGAGCTGTTCTCGGATGGCAGCCTGGTCATCCTTCATGCTGACCGACCGGTCGACCAGCCAGATCATCACAACTCGACTGTGGAATTTCTTTGACGCGGCGTGCATTCTCTTGCCGAGATTCTGCACGATAGAGGCGTAGCCGTTGAGCCCGCGGCCGTTGAAATCCGCTCCACCGTTTCCGAGTTTGCTACCACCGAAGCCCATGGCCTGGCTGCCGATGGCCGCAGCGAGTTCCTCCCCGATGTCACCTTCAACTGTAATGAAATCCTCGTCCGGAATGATCTCGTAACTCATATCGTAGTCCAACTCGATATCCAGTTCGACAGGGGTTTCCTCGACTTCCGCCGGATTGAGCGGTGGGGCAAGCGGCACTTGGCTGTCCTGCAAAGTCACAGAAGAAGGAGAGAAAACCTGTCGAATCTTGGCGAGGTCGATGACCTTAGGAGTGTCCCTGTTGATGCTGACATCGAGGATGACGTCATCAATACGTTTGTCGCCGATACCGACGGTAAAGCTGGCCAGTACAAGCAGGGCCGCCACGTGCAATGAGAGTGAGACAATCCAACAGGGCGTAGCCTGAATCCTGTCGAGGATAATGGACTGGACCGAACGCCCTCTCATCATGAATCCCAGAAACCCCAACGGCTCGTCGAAGTATTCATCATCTTCGTAATCCGTTGCGTAACTGGTCATATGGTCTTCATAGTCATCAACCAGCTCCAGGGTCTCAATATCTCGAGCCTCTTGCTCAAACCTGTTGTGCGTCTGCATCGTGGCCATTCTGTGCCTTTTGCTGTAACGGGTTAAGTCTGAAAGTCCTTTGCGCTGCATCGTTGCCCCTGGCGGAACTTCGATTCGCTGGCCGCAAAATCGCAAACTTCATTCCATCTCTAGAGATTGCTTTAAGGATGCCTTTACAGAAAAGTCGGTGAAGACCTGATCCCCCTTCAGACAGGGCCCACAGAAGTGTTCGGCCCACGCTGGTTAAGGCTCGGCCAACATCATCTTCTTCTGCCGCCGGCCAACCCAGTCTTCATGCAGCCGTCAGACTCGGCGGGGAACTTGTGAGCCAGGATGCCCAGTGCGAAACCATAACCAAGCCTCTGAGATGAAGGAACACGCCCGGACACCCAAGACTACCAGACCGGTTTTCACTGGCGGACATGGGAATGGAGTTCAGAATCCGAGAGACACTATCTGCGCCCGCGCAGCCTCACGCCTGTGTTGCTTTCTTCCTGGTGGAGCCGCTCTTGAGATTTCAGATTCTTCTTCCTGGTCTTTTTCTCGTTGTGACTTCCTGCACACAGACCAGGGGCTGGTTTCGCAGGGACGGTGTAAAGCCGCTGGCGCGGCTTACACTGACGATCAAGAACCCGCTGGCTCTGCGCAGAGCCGCGGCGCCGATGATTCTGAAGGCGGACCAGCTTCCATCGCTTTTCCAACAGTCAACGCACATTGCGGTTGTCGACCCGTACGCGGGAAATGAAAGCGGGGACGGGCATCAGGGAAAACTGTTGCCTGCTCAACTGGATGATCTTGATGGTGACGGAAAGTGGGACGAACTCGCCTTCCAGGTAGATCTGGAGGACCTCCAGATGAAGATGCTGCATCTTTATTCGTCGCTCAGTGCGGCAAAGGTCGATTGGAAAGGGGCGGATGCAACCACGAGCTCGACCCATCACATTACACAGATGGTCCTCGAGTCTGAAAAGATCACCTACACGATTGCCGAGGCCGCCTCCCTGGATGTCATCGGCAAGCTCGGTCCGGGTTTCAATATTGGCTTTTATTTCGGGAAGCATAAACGCAGCCCGAATCGCGAGCGTAATGCCGATCGCGGCCTGGACTTTCTGCCGGTCGGGACAACTTTCGGCGCTGCATCGTTCTGCGTTTTCGAAGAGCCGGGAACGGGCAAGTATGCGCGCCCCTGGAGTACGAACTCGCTCTTTTTCTCCGAGAGCGATCTGCCCGGCGGGGGCGCGAAATTCAACTTCAAGATCATTAAGAAGGGGCCCGTGCGAGCCATCGCCTCTGCAGAAATCACCAACTGGAAATCTGGAAAGGGCGATTACGAGGCCAGGTGCCGCTACACGCTCTGGGCTAAACACCAGGAGCTGAAATGTGATGTTGAACTCACTCGCGTGCCCGCGGGCTTCAGCAAGTTTACTGCCGGGATCGGATTCCGTGAGCCGCCCCAGGAAACATCATTCATCGCGAACAAGACCTATGCCTGCGCCACCGCCCGCGATATTTACAGCGTAGCGTCAGGTGGCATCATCGCGGACATGATCGGCCTTTCGCTGATTTACGATGCAAACGATTTTGAAAAGTCAGAATTGAGCAAGGATGCGCAGAAGAATCACCTGATACACTTCAAGAACCCCGGACGACGTAGGTTCAGTTACTACGCGCTCGCCGGCTGGAACCGCGACGAAGCAGTGCAGTCGCCCGACCAGTGGAAGAAGCTTGTAGCCGCAGTGCAGGAAGAAATCGCAAACCCACCGCAAGTAAATGTGGGAGCGGTCGAGTACTGATCGGTGACCCACGCGCTCGTCACTCCTCAAAAACAGAGAAAGTAGAACCATGACCAATGCCCTGTTAACAGAAAACTGTGTCCCGAGAAGAGTCTGGGGAAAAAGCGGGCTCAGCATCCCGGTCATCCCCTTCGGCACCCAGGGATTCGGCAATCATTTCGGGCCCGTTACTGACGACGAAGCCATGGGGTTGATCCGCAGGGCCGTCGACCTTGGCGTCAATCATTTTGATTGCGCGCGGTGCTATGGCGATTCACTTCGCAAGCTGGGACTGGCCATCAAACAGGGCGTGGTCAATCGGGAAGAGATCCTCATCAGCGGGCGGCTCTGCTGTCACAGCGCAGCCCGGTGGGGCGGCTACGGCGAAGGCCGCGCCGATTATTCCGCGGCACGTGCACAAGCTGATGTCTCTGATCAGTTGGAGATTCTCGGCACGACGTTTTTCGACGCGATGCTCATCCACGACCCCGGTGAGATTGAGCCTACGCTTGCAGACGATGGCGTGCTCGACGGGCTCAGACAATGCAAAGAAGAAGGTTCGATTCGCAACGTCGGCTATGGCATGAATCCGCCCGAGTTTCACCTGAAGGCCATCGAGGAAGGGGACATCGACGTTCTCTTGACGTTCGACCGTTTCAATCTCTTTGGCCAGGATTCGGCGGCTGATATCATCCCCGCGGCCGCGAAAAAAGGGATCGGTGTCATAAACGGCTGGGTGATCAAACGCGGATTGCTGACGGGCGTGCCGGTCGAAAAGCTAATCCCGCGCGAAAAGTGGAATCCGGGCAGTGAGCCGGAGCGCGCGGAGAATATGCGGCTCTGGTGTGAGGAGCGCGGCATCAGCCTTCTTTCGCTTGCCCTGCATTATTGCCTGCGAGATGAACGCGTTCATGGACATCCGCTCGGCAGCCTGAATGTCGAGCAGTTAGAGGCCAACGTCACCGCGGCGCTCTGTCCGCCCGCATCGGGCGTGTTCAAAGAATTTGATGAAGCAAGTCTGTGATTTTTGTGGTGAAAGAGCAGAAGTGACGGCAGAATAGCTGACTGGCTCGCAACTGGGACAGGAAACACGCAACAGGAATCCGCCTGCGAGCTCAATCCAGCCCCGACTGATCGGGGCGGCAGATTCAGCATAAATGATGGGAGATGTACATGAACGGTCCAGATTCGTTCGAACAAGAACTGTTGAAGCTTGTTCGGGAAGACAGCCGCTACCCGATTCAGGCATACTATTTCATCTATGAAGCTCTGGAATATGCTCAGAAACGTCTGGGCAGAAAGGGCCATGTGAACGGAACAGAGCTGGCACTCTGCATCCGTGAGATGGCCATCGAGCAATTCGGCATGCTTTCCATGACCGTGTTCGATTGCTGGAACGTCGACAGCACGGACGACTTCGGCGAGCTCGTTTTCAAACTCATTGAAGCAGAGCTTTTGAAGAAAACCCCGGACGATAAGAAGGAAGATTTCTTCGATGTCTACGGCTTTGAAGAGGCATTTGCTCCCGAAGTCATCGAGTCTGCCATTCACGAATAGCGAGATTGTTGCTGAACAACATACGCGTATAATCTCGCCTCCCTAAACGAGATGACGCTCCAAAAAGCCTGACCCGCCGCCCATTGTTTTCCTCCACAGGCTAGGAAACGTGGGCTACTATCAGCGCACCCAAACACTTGCATTCAGTCTGATTCTGGTCGTACCGCTCCTTCTCATCTACGAGGTGTGGTTACTCCAGGCTCAGCCGGAAATTGTCAACGCGGCCGGAGTGATGGCGCACGTTCCGTTCGAGTACCTGCATCAGATACTGGTCAACCTCGGCGGCATCACGTTCTTCAGCGTTTCGCTGCTGTTCAATTCCGTGATGGTGCTCATACTGGTGGTGGCTTTTGTGCAGGCAAAAAAGGATACCGAAAACAGATTTGCCTCGATCCCGATCCTTCTTCTGGAGGCCGGGGTCTATGGCTTTTTTCTGGGACACGTGGTCGTGTTTGTCATGAACCTGCTCCCAAGTGCCGGGTTCAGCCCTCTGGCGATGTCCCCCTCGCTGCCTCAATCCATAGACCCCATCATGCTTTCCATCGGCGCCGGCGTATATGAAGAGCTCGTCTTTCGCCTGATTCTCGTGGGTGGTCTCTACTTCCTCGGCATTCTTGTTTTCGAAAAAGAGCAGTTTGCCAAAGCTGCGGTGATCGTTGCCGTCTTTGGCCTCATCACCACAGCGATTTATGAACTCGCCGTGCCCGGAGTAGGCGACTCGTGGAACAGTTTCTGCTCAGCCTATGTCGGGCATGCACCTTATGTTCTGGGAGCGTCCATCCTGGTTCTGTTTGCTTTCTGCATCCTCGTCGCTACCTGTAGAAAGCTGCAGATGACGCCGAAGTTCGCGGTGGCCTGCGTCAGTGTCGTGATCGGTTCGCTGGTATTCTCTGCCTTCCATCACATCGGGCATCATGGAGACGCCCTGGTCTGGGACGTGTTCACCTTCCGGTTTCTCGCCGGCGGTATCCTCGCAGCGATCTTTCAGTTTCGCGGCCTGGCCGTGGCGGTCTACACCCACGTGATTTACGACATCCTGGTGGTGGCTTTTTATTCTTGAAGCCAGCTTCGGCGCCAATCAGAAAGGGCCGGGGCTCATGTGTGGCTGTGCCCTTTACTACCACAGGTAATAATGGAGAGCCTCTACCGTTAACGCCTGATAAAGCAACAGGAGGTCGTAAAGCGACGGACCGTCGAGCTTGAAGATCGGAATAAGCGAAAAGAAAAAGTGCACGACGAGCGTGAATGCCATTGAGGTGTGCATCGGCCCCAACAGATCGGAACTGACCAGCACGAAAAAACCAATGGACACCGCGCAGAGGGCATGGATGTAGATTCTCGCCCTGAACGTTTCGGGAAGTTTCTTTCTTCCGGAAAGTGCAGAGAAAAGAAGGATTGCTTCCGGCAGCAACAGCAAGAATATCTGCAAACGCAGGAGACCTGGATTCGAAGCCCAGTGTGGATACCTTTGTCCCTGAAATCTGAGAATAACACTGCTGCTGAGAAGCTCGCACAGCCCGCAGGTGATCGAGAACAGGATCAGGGCCGCAAAGACATCCTGGAGTGTTGTCAGACCAGTCCAACGCGATGTGGGGACAGAAGAATTCATGGGTACCGATACCAGATTCCAGTGAAGGTCCATTGTCGCTCGACAATCATGCAGATTCGGGACACTGAGGGTATGGCGGTGGCATCCCAGCATCGGACGTTCATTCCGCGGACTATCGACGGCGGTCTATTCGCACGACATCCCCGGGTGCGTCAGAACGGTGGATAGGTACCGGGCCAGACTCCCTTTCGCCAAATGTACTCATTGATTATCAGGGCTAACTGAGCCTGAATTGCTAGCGGGACGCGAACAGCCAACGAGGATTGCTCATCGAAAAAGACGAAAAGTATTGACACAACCAAGTGCACCACAAGTAATGCTGACATCCCGACGTGCATGGCTTTCAACCATTCAGGGGTGACAAACACGAATAGGACAAGGGCAATCGACATGACCGAGATGATGTAATACTGCAGGTAGAAACATGTCTGTAGATCGTCCCGGCCAGATTGCAGAGCAAAAGCGAGGATGCCATTCGGAAGCATCAACAGAAAGATTTGAAAATGTAGAAATCCTGGCTTCGGTTCCCACCATTGGACCTGTCCTTCAAATCTGAGGACCACACTGTTGGCAAGCAACTCGCACAATCCGCACATGACAGAGAAGACGATCAGGCCTGCGAAGACATCCTGGATCGTTATCTGGCGGATCAGACCTGTTTCGGGTGCCGACGCGTTCATAGAAATACTGGTCCCTGTGTAATTGACAGGTGTGCTGTCAGCACAGATCTCAACAGTTAAGCGCGGCCTTCACACCCCTGAAAGAATTCGGAAGACGAGCCACAGCAGGTAAAAAAGCTTGTCCTCGATGCTGAGCAGCAGGACCTTGTTCAGACCGTAGAGAACGGCCATCAATAACGAAATCACCATCAGATCCTGCAGATTCAGACGGATGTGTGACGGCTGCATGCGGCCCGCCTGTGGCATGATGCCCCTCCAACATTGGCCCAAAGCCTTCAAGTGTATTCAGGTGCCCCGATCTACAGTAATCGCCGCTTGCGTACGTAGTGACTTTTATGGATACGCTTCCCCGCCTCCACGGGCCTGCCCCCGTGGCGCGGTGATTGACGGCTAGAAGCCAAGAGACAACTCCAATAAAGCCAACAGCATACTCTTTCGGTTGATGCGCTGTTGGCAAGTACTGCGAGGGAATCTCGATCTATCGAGTAGGTCACGACGGGGGTGTCTTTACGGATTTCAGGGGCAACGCCCCGCCGGTTTGCCTAGCCCAGCCCGGCGGGCTGGGAAGTAATGAAGCACAATCAAAGGGGCAACGCCCCGACCATTTGCACGACTGATCTGCTGCAAATGGCCGGGGCGTTGCCCCTGAATGGCAATCCTTCTCTAAACCCAGCCCGTTGGGCTGGGCTAGGCAAACGACCGGGGCTTCGCCCCTGAACAAGAGGACTCCCATTTCTTAAACCCGTAAAAGCTCTCCCGTCTTGGCCACCAATCATGCTCGCCGCGGCAGGCCCCGGACGTGACCCGAAAACATATCCATAACAGGAATTTCGTACGTAGTAACTTATATGGATGCAGTGCGCATCACGCATTATGCATTACTCACTACTCACGCTTACCGGCTCATCACTCACAAAATGCAGTTCCCATCCACCGGGAATCTGCGTTGCGCTGTATGCCTTCTTCCCCTCCCATTTCAGCTTCCACACGTCTAGCTGATTCTCGACTTCTTCAAAATCCGCCCTGCTGTCGAGCTTGATGGGGTCCTCTCCGATATGCGTCACTCTCGTTACGCCTTTTGAGTGCACTCGGAGCCGCTTGGTCTCGAGCAGTTTCATTTCTTTCAGTTCGGATGCAGCCATGACGGCCCAGTCGCCTTTGCCGCCGGCGTAGGGGCCAACGTAATCTTTGAGGATGAGAACACCCGCCCGATGTTGAATGAGGGGATTGATGGTCCCGGTGATGATGTCCACTCCTTTCATCTGGCGCGGCCGGGCCTTCTGCAGGGGGTAGTAGCCGCGGGGGGCGACCTGGATGGCCCAACGATCGTTCTCCATGACGATGTGTCCCCAGTGGCGCTTTCGAGTGACTGAAGCATTGCGCGCCTTGTCCGCTGCCAGAATGATTCTCTCAAGTTGCCCGGTGTAGGCCGGCCCGGCCTCGGTAATACCATCGAAGAGGACGACTGCTTTGATTTCCGCGGGGGCATTCCATCGTGCAAGAATGGGGTCCGCTTTGTGTGTGAGCAGCGGTGTGATGTCTCCTTCCCAGGTGTAACGCAGGCGTGATGTTTCGGCAGTGACTGTTTTCCCGTCGGCTTCAAATACTCCGAGCCGATTGAAAACCGTGCGCATCTTGCCGGTCGGTTTTTTTCTACGGTCTAGGATTGGCTCTTCGGTCGTTGGACCGGCCACAGCGCGGACGGAACCTTCCCACGGGAAATTCTCCTTCACTTCATCAAACGTCAGCTCAGGAAACAGAGCTGTCTCGGTATTCAGATTGCCGGCGAGGTAAAGAAGACCGCCCACTTTGTTCCGCAGCCAGCGGTTCACTTTGGCAACGAGCTCCGAAGTGACGCCGTCTTTGCCTTCGAGCAGCATGAGGGTGTCGTATCGCATGAGGTCGACAAGCCTGATGCAATCGTAGTTGGGCACCATGTCGAAGCCGTCGGCGAGGGCGATCGCTGGTGCCTGGTAGGTGCTACCGTCTCCGTTCCAGCGAGTGCCGCGGGGGAAGATGAGGAGAGTGTCTGTGGTGACGTTTCGCGGGGTCGGCAGGTTGGCCATGGCTCGCGTCACATCGCAATTGAAGATGTTCATCCACGAGACACCGATCATGGCGTTCATGAAGTGTTCCTGTTTTTCAGCATCGAGTTTCTGCTGTGCCTCTTCCGCGACCGTCAGCGTCTTCTTGCCTTCGGCTTCGTCGAGGAATTCATCCACCTCTTCCTCTTCTTCGTCATCTTCGTCTAATGCCGTTTCTGCATTTGCCGGCTTCCTGGCGGCGGCAACCAGGCCATCCAGTTCTTTGAATCGGTTTCCCCACATAACCCGGTCGCCGCCTATCATGCGTTTGTTGATGACCCCGGTGAGCGCGGGCGAATGAGGAGTCAGCGGGAAGGTCTCTACGCCTCCGATATCTTTGCCGCGGGCGCTTCTGGGATCGAGACCGACGTGATTGAAGAAGCCGGTCTCGCAGCCGCCCGCGTAAAGAGCGAGGGCCGCGCACGTCCCCATGTAGCCCAGCGGACGCCATGGTCCCTCGGGGAATTTTGTGTCGGTGAAAACACGGTCAAGCTGAAATCTCGCCGGCCGGATATAGCCCATCCAGGTCACCATGCCCACCAGTTGATCGGGATGGATGGCCCGCATCAGCGCGGTCTTGCCGTAATGGCCGAAAAGGTTGCTGTGATCGTAACGCCACGAGTAATCACCGTCCGTATCGGTGATATCGTACGCGTCGGCCTGCGAACCGAAATAGGTCATCGTCTGGGGATACATCTTGATATCCGGATACTGCCGTCCAAAGGTCATGCGAGTAACGCCCACGATAAAATTAGATAGCTCGCCGATAGTTTTTCGATTCCAGTAACCAAACGCGCTTCTTACGCGTGCTGGTAACGGCGGGGTTTTGCCGTTTGCATCGGGAATCAGATCGGGCCGGCCGAATTCCAGCAGAAACGCTCGAAGCTTATCCGCGCCGTTACCGCCGCCGGGGCCGTGCGGCTCATCGAAAAACATCAGGTGATTCATGAACGGCGCAGCGTCATTGAGTCTGCCATCGAACTGGCTGCGCATGTGCAGCAGGTAGATGTCCATCTTTCCTTTGCTGTCTTCCCAGGTTTGCATGGCCCACATGGCGTTGCTTGCAGGCGCGCTGAATACACGGCCAAATCGGTAGCCCTCCTCGACCAACTTTCGCGCTTCCTTCTTATCCTTGGGAATCGTGCCCTGCCAGAGCTGCCAGCCGTTGGGCAATTCGCCTCCCTCGATGTGCTTCCGTTTGCCGAGACGGAGGCGGGTGCGCTCAGGGGGCTGGCGGCCTTCACTTTTACAGAGAGCATCTTCGAGGATGAGTTTCAGCCACTTGTCCCGATTACTCGAGAACGCCGCCTTCAGGGTTTCTGCATCCCCTGGCATGGCCCGGCGGGTCAGGATGTCTGCGCCGTAGAGTCTGGTAATCCAGTAGGAAGAGGAAAGCGCACGAAGCGCGATGCCGTGAATCTGAGAATGGTCCATCCCGTCCAGACTGTGCATCGCACGGGCACGGACGTATTCGTTGGAGTGGCGTTCCGCGGCCCAGACGAGGTCGTCGAGTAGGTCGCCTCTAATGCGACCCATCAGGCGGAGTGCGGAAAAGTTGGCGCGCATGCTCGGGTCGACCAGCATCGAGCGAATCATGGTCGTGCGATTGTCAGCAGCGATGCGGTAGAGGGCGTTGCCCGCGGCTTGCCTGACCGCGCGGGCCTGGCTTTTCAGGAGAGTCTCGACAAAGGGCTGATGCTCTTTACCCCCGTGACGGCCAATTCCGCGGGCAAGGGCGATAAGGACGCCGGGCGCGATGTCAGTGCCAACGGCCTTGACGAGCTTGTTCAGCAACGCCGGGCTCAGTTGCAGCATGGTCTCAGTGGCAGACGTGCGGACGTCTTCGTTGCTGACCCTTAGAAGATGCTCTCCGATGACCGGCAGCATCGCCCTCAGTTCGAAGTGGCTCACAGCATTCATCGCCGCCAGTTGGAGCCGGTCGCTGCCGCTGGTCAGCGCATTCTTAATCTCTGCCGAAATCCGGCCTCCCTTCTGAAAAACCGTGGGAGCAATTTCAAAGGCCCGGACACGGAGCTCCGCATCTGTGCCGCCCATCGCCTTCAGCACAAGGGCCCGCACTTTCTCTGACGCACCTTCCTGTTGAGCCAGCCATGAAAAGGCAAACTGCTTCACCTCGGCCGATTTGTCGGTTAGGGCCAATGCCAGACGCGGATCATTCAGGGCCTTCACCTTTGCCAGCGACTCAAACGCCGCGAGCCGCACCAGGGCCTCCGGGTCTTCCGTTGCATTTTTATGAAGAGTGGCCTCTACATCGTCATCGTCCGGCCAGCCTCCCAGCGATTCGGCCGCAGCGGCACGCACAGCCGCGTTTTCATCGACTTCGAGCACGCGAATGATCTGGGACAACACGACAGGACTCCGATGTCCTGACAATGCCAGACAGACGTTCTTGCGGATCTCCGGCGTCGTTTTGGCCTGCACGGTCGGCTTCACATCGTCCAGGCCCAAACCGTCATCTTCCTCAGTTTCGATGTCCGCCGGCTCGAAGTGGATCTCGGAGGACGCGAGCACCTTGATCGAATCCTTGAGCAGTTGCGGATCTTTCAGGCGGGCCCTGTACGACGGCAGTACCATCGGGGCCCAGCGAGTGTCAAGGACCCTCAGCACGTGGTTATCGAAATCCACCGGATTGGCGATGCGTTTCTTTACCGGCCCGGCTCCCGTTCGTTTCTGAATCGGTCGCAGACGCATAGTAAGGGCCCAGGCAAGGCCGCGCATGAATTTGGGATCTTTCTGAATGATTGCCGCCGCGGATGCGTTGGGGTCTCCCCAGGGATTATCGTTATACATGTTGGGACGGTGGTCGTACCACTCGGCCCATCGAAACAACAGCGACGGTTCCGTGGTTTCCGGGTCTTCAAGCTTTTGCTGCTGCTCTTTTGTCAGCGTCGTGCCGGTGTGTTGATAGACGAACGAAACAAACTGCCCGATGGCGAGCTTCGGCTGCCTTGCAGGCGATGCGATGGTCTTGCTCGCGGTCTTTGATTTCGTATGAACGTCAAAGGTGAACGCCTTTTGCGTAATCAAATACTCCACAAAGAAATCAGCCCGGATTAGCTCACGCCATTGTTTCCATCGGAAGCCGGGATCGCTGTCATCGCCGCTCTGAAAAATGTAGAGACCAGACTTTACGATCCCTGCGGTGCCGGACGTACTGTGCCAGTCGAGCAAACTCAGGCTGGGCGTCTTCGAAAGGTGTTCGCTCAAGATAACACCCGCTGCGAGCCGGAATGCCTGGTCTTGCTTCAACGGCCCCCATGTGCCCCGGGTGTTGGGCCGATGGGAGACGATGGCAATGGTCTTGGGCTCGGCATGGACAAGCCCAAACGAAATGAAGGCCGTAAGGAGAAAGAGGGAGTGTCTTGTATTCATGGAGGCCGGACATCGTGCGAACAAACACTCAAGTAAGGATATGATGCTCGTTCCCCAGGCACTAACGGTCTTATGTCAGAATAAGCGGACAAGAGTTTGAACAGGATGTTTTCATGTTCGTGTAGATTGCTGTGGTGCAGGTTTTCAACCTGCGCCACGATGCTGGCCATCCTCCTTTGCGCGGGCTGTACTGCACGTCAGGGCAAATCGGTCGTGCTGCCTGCTCCTCCAACTCAGTGGTCTGGCGAACTTGCCCAAGATGCTGCCCCGCAAAACTGGCTGGCTGATTTTACGGACGAGCAGTTGCCTCTGCTGGTACGGGAGGCCTTCAAGAAAAATTGGAACCTGCGACTGGTGGCAGCACGACTGCAGGCAGCCGGAGCACTGGCGCGGATTGAAGGTGCCAGCGTTTATCCCGATGCGACACTGAGTCTGGATGCCTCCAAGAGTGAACGGATCTTCAACAGCGGCGCGGTGAGGCGTACGATAAAGAGCACGGATTTCGGCCTCAATCTCCGCGTGGTGTGGGAAGCGGATATCTGGGGGAAACTTCGTGATGAACGGCGGGCCGCCAATCAGGGTTTCCGGGCCGCGCAGGCAGATTTTGCGGCTGCGAGGCTTTCGCTGGCGGCCCTGGTGGCGCGTGGCTGGTTTGAAACCATCGCGGCCCGGCGACAGGTCGAACTGGCTGTCCGGACCGTTGAGAGCTTTGAGAAGTCTCTCGCAGCGATTCGCGGTCGAGCGAGGGACGGCGCCCTGTCGGTCGTCGATTATCGATTGGGCAAAGCGGAGGTGGCCAGCGCGAAGAGCAGGCTCGAGGCCCGCCATCGAGTGCTGGATGCCACCAGACGTGTGCTGGAGACAGTGCTCGGACGATATCCGTCTGCTGAGCTCGAGGTCGCCGCAGAACTCCCGACGATGAGCGCCGCCGTGCCCGCGGGTTTGCCCTCGCAGTTGCTGCAGAGGCGTCCCGATATGGTCTCTGCCGCGATTCGCCTGGAGGCATCCCGCAGCCGCCTGAAGGGCGAGCGCAAGAACCGGCTACCGGCCCTTCGACTGACGGGCAACGGTGGCACCTCAACGGATGCCCTCCAGGATGTCCTCAATTTCAACTTTCTTATCTGGAACATTGCGGTCGGGCTGACTCAGCCGGTTTTCAATGCTGGCCGACTGAAGGCCAGAGTTGCTCTGGCGGAGGCCCAGGAGGATCAGGCCATCGCTGAATTCGCGGGAGCAGCCCTGATCGCTTTTCGCGAAGTTGAGACAGCACTGAAAAACGAGGAGTACCTCAAGAAGCAGGAAGTCGCTCTAAGGCAGGCAGTCGAAGAATCACAAGCCGCAGAGGCAAAGGCGCTTGAGGATTACAGCGGCGGGCTGGTCGAGATCATCACCTTACTGACCGCCCAGCGAAGGACGTTTCAGGTGCAGAGCGAATTAATTGCCATACAGTCTGTGCTTCTCGAAAACCGTGTTGCGCTCTACCTGGCGCTGGGCGGTGGGTTCGAGAGGTAATACGTAATAAGTAATGCGTAATGAGTAAGCTGGAATCCGGAGTGCCGGTTTTGCCTGGGCCTGCGGTTAGGCACTGAGCAGCCTTCCCGGGCCGCTTTCAAGCCACCCCTGCTCTCGCTTGCACAATACTTACTCATTACTCATTACGCATTACGCATCACCCACTGATGAAAGTACTCAAGACCATCCTTCGCGTCCTGCTGCCGATTGCCGTAATCGGGGGGGCGTACTTCGGCTATCTGGAGATCATGAAACGTGCCCCCAAGCCGCGTCGGCGTGGCCAGCGGTCTTCGATTCTGGCGGTGGATGCGGTCAGGCTGAAGAAGCAGGACTATCAGGTGGTGCTCACTTCGCAGGGGACGGTTCAAGCCAAAACTCAAAGCACGCTCACTCCTGAAGTGATCGGAAGGATCGTAAAGATTGCGCCTGCCTTTCGTGAAGGCGGATTCTTCGAGAAAGAGGACGTGCTGGTTGAGATCGATCCCAGGGATTACGAGGTGGCTGTCACCCTTGCGAAATCCAGGCTTCGACAATCGGAACTCGAACTCGAGCGCGTCAAGGTGGGCGAGCTGACCAAGTCTGCATTCGTTACGGAAGCAAAGGCGTTGCATTCCAAGGCAGTCTTCTCTCTCGAAGAGGAACGCATCAGCGCGGTAAATCGAGAAGTCGAGGTCACCGCGGCCAAGGCCGACCTGTCGAAAGCGGCCGCCGCTCTGAAGTATGCGCAGATTGCAGCAGAGAGTCGCAAGACCACGATTACGGTGGCGGAGTCGACGGTCTCCAAATCAAGTCTGGGTGTGGAGCAGGAGAAGGTCTCCGCGAAGAGCATGCAGGCGATGGTGGCTGCGGCCATGTCGAAGCTGGCGGAAGCGAAAAGCCAACTGAAAGAAGAAGAGGCAAAGGCCAAACAGGCTGCAGAGGACTGGAAATCGATTGGAGACGGCTCGAAGCCCGGTGAGCTTGCACTGCGCGTTCCACAATTGAACGCAGCAAGAGCCGCGGTGGCAGCGGCGGAGGCCCTGCTCATGCAGGCCGAGCTGGATGTCACTCTAAGCGGACCTCAGATAAAGAATGCCGAGGCCGCTGTAGGCGCCGCGGAAGCGCAGTTGATGCAGGCAAAGAATGATGTTGCGCTATCGAAGCCGGAGATCGCCACGGCGCAGGCAGGAGTGGATGCGTCGGGAGCGAAGCTTCAGTTGAAACAGCAGAATCTCAAACTGGCCGATCCACAGATCGCCACGGCAAAAGTCGCGGTGGATGCCGCGGCCGCGCAGCTCAAACAGCGCGAGCTCGACCTTGGCCTTGTGGAATCACAGATTGAAACCGCACAGGCGATCATCACGGCCTCAAAGGCTGAACTGGCTCAGGCACGCCTTAACCTGGAACGGACGAAGATCCGTGCCCCTTACGCGGGACGCGTCCTGCGGCGTTTCGTGGACCTTGGCCAGACAGTTTCACGGACTACCGTGCTGTCCACCATCTACGGAGTGGATTACGCCGAGGTCCGCCTGCCGGTGCCCAGCCGCCAACTGGATTACCTCGACCTGCCTTACAAATACCGAGGGGATGCCTGGGAAGGCGAGGCAAACGCGCCCAGAGCCCAGCTTCATGCCACGATCGGCCGGCACGCATTCACGTGGGAGGGGCACATTGCGAGGGCTGAGGGGGCCTTCGATGTGAAGAGTCGGCAGCTCTTTGTCGTTGCCGAAATTAAGAATCCATATGGAAAGCGCGAGGGGCAACCACCGTTGAAAGTGGGCCAGTTTGTCGAGGCGGAAATCTCCGGCCGTGTGCTGGCAGACGTCATTGTCATTCCGCGTTCTTCGATCCGCGAAGGCAACCAGGTCCTGCTGGTCACAAAGGAGACAAGGCCGGCAGGAAAATCGAAGCCCTCCGATCCAGCAGCAAAGGCTAAAGACAGCAGTTCTTTCCTCGTACGACGGAAGATTGAAATCCTCTGGGGCGACCAGGAGACGGTCGTTGTCCGTGGCCTTGAGAATGAAGAGATTCTGTGTACGACTCCTGTCACGTTTGCCGGCGAGACACTCAAGGTGATGGCGACCATCAAAGGCGAGGCTGCCCCCGAGCCGTCCCAGAAAAACAGACCCGCCTCCACGCCATTGGCCGATCGGGAATAGTAAAACGATAGAAAACGAAAGGCCCAACGAGAGACTGAACTCTGGTTGAACTGTTCTCCCAAAAAGTGGATGAAGGTCCATGGAACAGAATTAATGGCCGACATCCCACCGACACTACGAATGCCTGCGAAGGGCAATCAAGGCTCACATCTCCTCGTCGTCGATGATGACGCAACCAACAGAGACATTCTCATGCGCCGGCTCAAGAGAGGCGGGTATGTGGTGACCGCGGCCGAGAATGGAGCGCAGGCCCTGGAACTCATCGACAGCGAGAGTTTTCAACTGGTGCTTCTGGATATCATGATGCCCGGGCTGAGCGGCATTGATGTACTCCAGGCCGTTCGAATCAAATACTCTCTGACGGAGCTGCCCATCATCATGGCCACAGCAGTCGATGACACTGAAGAGGTGGTCAAGGCTCTGGATCTCGGCGCAAACGATTACGTCATCAAACCGTTTGATTTCCCCATCGTCCTCGCACGGGTCAAGACCCACCTCAAGCTTGGCGAGGCTGCGCCTGCCGCAACTACGCTGAACACAGTCAGCGTAGACACTTCAGCGCCACAGCTCCCGGTCGGCGAGATCATCGATAAAAAATACAAGCTGGAATCGGTGATTGGGATGGGCGGATTCGGCGCCGTCTTTCAGGCCGAGCACCTCAGCCTGAATCAGACCGTGGCGGTCAAGATCCTTCAGACGAGCCTCCTCACTACTTCGCAGGACATCATGCGATTTCGCCGCGAGGCCGTCGCCGCCTGCCGAGTCAGACACAAAAACGCGGTTCGAGTAATGGATATTGATTCAACCAGTTGGGGGAGCCCGTATCTGGTCATGGAGATGCTCACTGGCGAAACTGTCGCGGAGCTTCTGCGTCTTGCCGGCCCCCTTTCACCCAAACGAGCGATCGAGCTGCTTATCCAAGTCGTCGACCTGCTTACCGAAGTGCACACCGAAGGTCTCGTTCACAGAGATCTCAAACCCTCCAATGTCTTTCTCCACCGGGAAAACGGTGCTGAAACGGTAAAGGTCGTCGATTTCGGTTTAGCCAAAGCCATCGACCAATCTCTTAATCCGGAGAAACTGACCAGCACAGGTGAGCTCCTCGGTACCCCTGCATACATGTCGCCCGAGAGACTGAGAAACAAGCCGTACGACGGCAAGGCGGATATCTACAGCTTGGGGATCATGCTGTATGAAATGCTCTCTGGAGAAGTGCCGTTCGTCTCCGCCGAGGGCGACAAAATGGCCGTGGCCATGATGCAGATAAGCGAAGCACCAAAACCACTCCGTGCCGTCCGCCCTGATATACCACTCGAAGTCGAAGACATCGTCTCAAGACTGCTGCAGAAACGCCCAGAGGATCGCCCTTCCGCCAAAGAAACTCTGGATTGCTTCGAGCAGCTCCTGAGCACATCAGATGGATGTTTGACGGAAGATGGTTAATGGCAGAATGGATGCCGCATCCTGAATGATGATTAAAGAGGTGAAGAGTGAATGGTGAATGGTGAATGGTGAATGGTGAATCGTGAATCGTGAATCGTGAATCGTGAATCCTGAATCCTGAATCCGTGAATCCGTGAATCCTGAATCCTAAATCTGTGAATCTTGAATCTGTGAATCTGTGAATCTTGAATCTTTGAATCCCGAATCCTAACCCAATTCATCAACCACTTTCTCCTATGTCAGACACCATAAGAATCGGCTTTATCGGATGCGGCGGCAACGCTCGCGGGCACATGAACACCCTGAACAATATGGAAGGCGCCAGTGTCGTAGCCGTCTGTGACGTTATCGAAAAGAACGCAAACGAAGCCGCCGAACGTACCGGCGGAGACCCTTACATTGACCTGCATGAAATGCTGTCCCGGGACGATCTCGATGGTATCTACCTGAGCCTGCCCGTTCATGCCCATGGAGCTCCCGAGCTTGCGGTCATCGAAAGAGGCCTGCCGTTCTTTGTCGAAAAACCTGTCGCCCGCAGAATGGAAATCGCCCAGGAAATCCTCAAAGGTGTCACCGAGAAAAATCTGATCACCTGCGTCGGATATCAACTCCGATACTCCGGCGCATCTGTGGCTGCCAGCGAACTTCTGCAAGATCAGCGCGTTGGCCTGGTCGTCGGAAAGTACTGGAGTGGGAGCGGGCGCGGCAATCCCGACGCATGGATCCGGCAGTATGAAAAATCGGGGGGGCAGATCCTCGAACAGGCCACGCACACGATTGATGCCATGCGCCAACTGTGCGGCGAAGTCAAGGAAGTTATCACCCACCGCGCCAGCCGCGAACTCACGGAAATCGATTGCCCCGACGTGCAGGCGATAACATTGGTCTTCGAGAGCGGGGCCATTGGCTCTTTGACCACCTCCTGGGCCTTCGACCCTCGAGACTGGTCCAATGCAAATGTCCTTGAAATCACCTTCGCAGATCGGCTCATCCGGTGGGGAGGTGGAAAATCCATCACGCTCAGCGGCGGCGGGGAAGACAAACAGGAAGTCGAAGGTGAAGGGCGCAGCATCGATGCGGTGTTTGTCGATGCCGTTCGTTCAAATGATGGTTCTGAGATTCGGTCGCCGTACGCCGACGCCGTGAAGAGCCTCGAGCTATGCCTTGCCATCAACGAATCCGGTGAAACCGGTCAGCCGGTGAAGCTGTAGCTCAGACTTCTTGTTCCTCGTCGGAGATTGTGTATCGCCGGCCCCCTTCATCCGGTTCGCCCGCTGACTGGCTCAACTGGGCCTGGGCACGTGCCATACCCGCCCTGTTCTCTTCTTTGTCCTTTTTATCTATCTTGCGGATGATATGGAGAGTCGTCTTAAGACACAGATCCGTGGTACGCAACGTCTTCAAAAGCGCGATGAGTACAATGAAGAAGAAGATGGGCGTCGTTAGCGTGATGCCGGCTTGGAGGTAATCGATGATTGTTGGCACTTTTGATTCCTTATGCGGCCCGACCCTTGTGAAGGGCGAAGATCATAAGCATGATTTTGGGAATCGAAAGCCAAAAGCACTGAAAGAGGCATGAGCAGACCGAAATTGCACAACTGGCCAGCCTTTATCGCTCCCTGCCCTCTTAATCGTTATCGTAATCGTTCTCTTAATCGATCCTGTCTTTTCAGGCTCCTGCCGCGCACCTCACTATTTGAGACCATGTGTCCCAGATTATGTTTAAAACGGTTTTAATCCGTGGGATGGCCTTGCCATCTGTGGTAAGAATTCCTCGGTTACGGCCACGGCTGCCGTCTAAGAGCCCAGAGGCGTTTAACGCAGCAAAACTCCTCCCCGCCTCACGGCGAAGTTGCATACGATGACTCTCAAAAGGTGAATCATGAAAACTTTACTCCTGAGCCTGCTCTCATTTTCACCCATTCACGCCCAGCCTCAGCAGGACGCTTTTGATGATGTTGAGGACTTCATCAAAAAAATCCAGACCCAGCGAAATCAGATCATCGAGGGAGGCGCAAAACTTGTCCTCAGCGGCCTGGAGCGCGCCATGCGGTCGGATTCCTCACTGGTCAAGGCGTACGTCAGCGCCTACGGCAAGACCAGGTTTGGAGAAGGTCAGGCGGCCGATTCAAAACTAGAAATGTGGAAGCTTCAGAAGCAGCTAATGCTTTCCAGCGCGGAATTTAAGAAAGCCCTCCGTATCCACACCACATTCCTGGTGAGCGCACTGTTGAAGAGCGTGGGCAAAGAGGAGAAAGCGATTGAGTTCAGCCAGCGGACCTACAGCTTGGCCGTCGGTCCAGGTACGAAGCCCAGGATCGGCCAGTACGCAAAATACGATGTCATCAAACGCCCTCTCAGCCAGAGCCCTTTCATTGGATACGGAGGACGCCAGAACGCGCTGGTCGGCATCCGCGGCTGGTACACCGGCCCGATCACAAACATCGCAGAGCTGCATCGGGTAAACATCATGGGCCCTCTGCGCAAAGCCAAGAGCAAACTGTTGTTTAACGAGTGGAAGCGGAACATCCAGCTCGAAAAAGCTCTTGCTATCGAAAAGAGACAGGAGGATCAGTTTAGCAAGGTCCGCCAGCCTCAGCTCAAATGGCAGATGGCCGCCGACTACATCCGCTACGGGCAGCACCGCAAAGGAATGGACCTCATGAAGAGCGCACTCGAAGGCAACCACATGCATCCGCAATTCGGCCGCATGGTCGGCGACCTGAAAGAATGGCTCTCCAATGCACGTGGCAAATCTGACGAAGAAAACAAAAAACCACAGGAGCAGTAGATGTCATTCAAGCTCTGCCTGAACACAAGCACGATCAAACCGCAGCCTATCCTTGAAAAGATCCGCCTGACTGCCGAAGCTGGCTTCGACGGAGTCGAGCTCTGGGTGAACGACGTGTATGAGTTTGTCGGACAGGGCGGCGAAGTCAGCCAGATCGAAAAGGCCCTCGCCGACAACGGGCTCTTCGTCCCTTGCATGATCGCCATGCGCCAGTGGGCCGAACAGGAAGGCCGCGAATACGAGCTCGCCCTCGAAGAGTGCAAACGCCGCATGGAACTGGCCCAGCGTCTCGGCGCTTCGTACATCGTCGCAACGCCGCCAAGAGAACCGTGCAACTTCGACCAGATCGCCGCCCACTACAAAGACCTTCTCGAGCTGGGACGCGATACAGGCATCATACCGATCTTCGAATACATCAGCTTCTTCAACTCAGCCAGCTCTCTAACTCACGCATGGGAGATCGTGCAGAAGGCTGATGACCCGGACGCCTGCCTCATCCTGGATGCCTTCCACAGTTGGAACACAAACTCCACACACGAAGAGCTCCGACAAATCCCGGGCAACAGAATAGGCCATTACCACATCGATGACGCCCACCCTGATATGCCCCCCACCACGCAGACCGATCCCGATCGAGTCATGATCGGAGAAGGCCCCATCGACCTTGCCTCTGAAATCCAGGTGTTGCGAGACATCGGCTACGAAGGCGCCATCAGCCTGGAGCTCTTTAACGCGGAATTGTGGGCACAGGATCCTTCCCAGGTATTGAAAACAGGTATCGAGCATCTGAGAGAACTGGTTCATGAAAGTTAGCTGTATACCGATCTGCTTCTTCAGGCAGATTCTGAACAAAGAGATGTTACTCGTTGAGTGGCTGGACATGGCCGCCGATGTCGGCCTTGACGGCGTCGAGATGTATGACAGGTTCCTGGACAGCTTTGATTCTGACTACCTGGAACGAGTGGCCGGCCAGGTGGACGAGCGCGGCATGGAGACATCCATGTTCACCGGCTATGGGGACCTCGCGCGGACAGAAGCAGCGGGCAGTGACTCAGCTAATCCCAGGTCCGACGCGATCGAGGAGATCAAGCGCAACGTCGATGCGGCGCTGATTCTGCGCACTTCCATTGTTCGAGTGGTCGCCGGAACCTGGCCGGAGAATGTCGAACCGGATGCCGTGCTCACCAAGGTGGCCCAAGGTCTCTGCGATTGTCTGGCCTATGCGAAAGACAAGGGAATCTGGCTCGCCTTCGAGAATCACCCACAAGTAGGCACCAGCAATGCAGACTTTCTTGAGATACTGAGACGGGTCGATTCGGTCGACTTGAAGATCAATCTGGACACGTCTAATCCTATGGTATCAGGGAACAACGCTGTCGATCTCGTGAGACACGTCAGCAATAGAGTCGTCCACCTTCACGCAAGCGATAGACGGGCTGACCTGGAGCACACTGCCGTGGGAGAAGGGGTCGTCGATTTCCCGGCGATTTTCAAGATTCTGAAAGAAGCTGGTTTTGACGGATGGATATCCATGGAAGTCGGTGGTACCGGAAGCCGGCAGAGCATCGCAGACAGTCTTGCCTACGTGAAAGAGAAGTGGTCAGAGGCCTAAGGGATCGGCCCAAAATTAAGTTGTCACTCCCGTGTTTGTTCTTGGCAAATCTCTGCTGCCCATGAGCACAGTTTCTGAATTAAGATTGACGATTGATGAATTTTGATTTTCGAAGTTTAAGCCATCCTCACCGTGCCTGTACGGAACGCGTTAGAATTTCAACTCTGAATTCAAAAATCAGAAATCATCAATCGTCATTCGTCATTCCAAGGCTGAAGTTGGCAGATTAATTTCGATCAGACTCCTAACTGTCCCACAGACTCTCTTGCTGATCTTGTGTAGCTTCGCCTCAAACCGTCGAGCAGCCCATCGTAGCGCTGCCCTCCAGGGCGGCGTCTTATGCGAGCCGAGGGCTCGCCCGCGAAACTCCGGCCTGGAGGCCAGAGCTACTACAGTGCTTCACCGAAACTCGACTCATTTGTCCAGTTTTGGGGACTTGTAGACGACCAGTAGGTCAAGGCGGAGTCGTTTTGACGGATTTCAGGGGCGAAGCCCCGGGCTGTCATTCAAATCCGTAAAATTGCCCTCGTCTCGGCCTACTTGTGTAGATCTGTGCCCCCAACGGCCAACGAGCTCGTCACATCGTCTCCCAACACCCCTCCCCGGCAGAGGCGGAGTGGCCAGGGGTCACTTTCTCTCAGGCTGCGAAAGTGGTCTTATTGACACAAGCGTCGTGAGTCTCTCTCTGGGCCGCCGGATGCTCATGCCGAACGTGATGGCCGTGTTGATGTCCGCCATGGCTTCTTCGTAATCCTCCGTGGTCTCGACCGCGTATTGACGCTCCTCTCCCTGGTGGATGCCTAGGATGAGAGTGCCGCCGATAATTCCCGCTCTCTCAGCTCTGGATTTCGGCTCGACATGCGACACGAGGACGCCCCGCGCATCGCCGTGTTCATAAGTGGCTGCAAGCTCCGGAGTGAGGGATTGCACTGAAAGCCCCAGGTCTTCCCTTTCCCTCCTCCGGCCTTCGTGCCTGAGCGTGGCATAGAGATCCCTGGTGGATTGCGGGGCTTCGCCAAGGATGACCTTGAAGGTCTTCTTTTTCTGATTGCGCAGGATTACCACGTCGACCTCAGAACCGATTTCGGTATCGGCGACCGCGAGGCGAAGAGAATCCACGCTCAGCATTTTTTCGCCGTTGAAGCTGAGGATGATATCCCCCACTTCGAGACCGGCGGCCTCGGAGGGGTGACCGATGAAGGTCTCGCGGATGAAGATGCCGCCACTCTGTTCGAGGCCGAGGAGCTCGGCCTGCTCACGCGTAACGGGGTCGATACTCACCCCAAGCCATCCCCGTCGAACCTTTTTGAACTCTCGAAGGTCTTTGTATACCCGCCTGGCCATATTGATTGGGATAGCGAACCCGATGCCCTGGTAACTGCCGGTGAGGGAGACGATGGCAGTGTTGATGCCGATGACTTCGGAATTGAGATTTACCAGCGGGCCGCCGCTGTTGCCGGGGTTGATGGCCGCATCGGTCTGGATGAAGTTTTCGTATCTCTGGTCGCTGTCAATGAGCTTGATGTCCGTCCTGCCCTGTGCGCTGACGATTCCGGTTGTCACGGTGTGACTCAGCCCGAAGGGATTCCCAATCGCAAGCACCCAATCGCCGACATTCAACGTGCTTGAATTCCCGAGCTTGGCTGCAACAAGATCGTGGCCATAGACCTCGATAAATGCAAGATCCGATTTTGGATCCTGGGCCTCAATCTTGCCCTTGAGCTCACGCCCGTCACTGAGAATGACTCGCACTCTTTTTGCGCCCCTGACCACGTGCTCATTGGTGAGGACATATCCAACCTTGCCTTCGACCTCGACCACAACCCCTGAGCCGGCGCTCTCTGTGGGGCGGATCTGCGGATGAAACTTGTGAAAGCCCGGCGGCAGACTTTTGGGCTCGGGACGGTAGGCTTTGATACCAACGACGGCCGGCATGATCTTTGGAATGACATGCGAGAAATCGAGTCCCTGGCTGGCGGATGCCTGAACGCCAGCCACGCCAGGCCGGGCAACGTTTCTCTGCTGCCAGCTTCTGGCCGCGGATAGCCCAAGCCCGAGGGCGAGCGCCATGCTGGTGAAGGAGACAATCCAGAAGGAACGGGGATTCATTGGGAGTATTGTTTCAGAGGTCCAGGATTTTGAGGTTCGAAAGTGTAGCAGAGAGCCCGATGGTTACCTAGACGGGGCAGTAGGCCGAGACAAAGGCAATCAGGGGCAAAGCCCCGGGCCGTTTGCCTAGCCCAGCCCAACGGGCTGGGTTTTCGGGCTTAGGGGCAACGCCCCGGTCATCTGCCCCTATAAATGCCGGGGCGTTGCCCCTTTTCAGATCTTTGTACCATTCACCCAGCCCGTTGGGCTGGGCTAGGCAAACGGCCGGGGCTTCGCCCCTGAAATCCGCCCAAACGACTCCGTCTTGGGGGACTAAGAAGGATGCCACCATTCCAATCTTCCACATTGCCACCTTCCATCATTCCAGTGTAACCAGCATCTCAGACCCGTTGCCTTCCAGCGGGATGAAGAGGTAATTGCATCCCAGCCGGCTCTGCTTTACGCCATCAACTTGCCTGCCATTCACCAGAGCCGAGTTTTGGTCACCGATGCCATCTGTTGGGATCATCAACGGAAGCCGGCCGTGCAGTCCCGATACCGTAACTGCCGGCTTTCCATCTTCGCCGGCTTCGAGATTCACGCGCACTGCATCGCGTCGGTCGATGAAGTTCAGCCATTCGTCAGCATTCATGATGGGGACTCCCTCTTCCACAAAACGGTCAAAGCACTTGTCCATGAACGGCCTGCTGTAGGTGGAGTAGCTGACCGGATGCGACAGCAAGGCAACGGCAGTGTGGTTGGTGTCAATCGCAGGTTTGAGGACCGTTTCGAAGTCCTGGCAGATCTCATCCAGTTGGTTTGAAATCTTATCCACAAGCGTGGCGTCGTCGTAGAATGTAAGCGGCTGCTGCCAGCAGTCGTGAAGTGTCCCGTCATCATCGAAGAATTTCATTGGCCGGCCCGTGCCGCACATGTAACGGTTCCAGAAATGCATCGGTCCTGGAATGTGGGCGAACAGGAGTCGATAACCGTACTGAAGATGCAGAGGAAGCAGATCCATTCTGCCGTGCCACGGCCCGCAGTGGCACTGCAGTGTCGGTGTGCGTTCTCCGAAGCGTTGCTCGAAGGCGCGGCACTCGTCTTCCATGGCTTCCGGAAAAGCAAATACCATTTCCTCTCCTACCGATCTCGGATTGACGTGAGGTCCAAAGGTGTGCCCGCGGGACTTGAAATCTGCGACCATCTCTTCGTCCAATTTCGTCGTCTTCATCAGGTAAAAGGTCGCGGTTGCGTCCCTCGCCTCCAAACTCGAGGCCAGTTCCTCGAACTGTTGCGGCTCGGAGTGGTCACCGTCGCTCTGGAAAACGGCCACGGTTCGTTGTTGCGATTCCGGATAGTACCAGAGCCGGGGTAGTGGAAAGGGCGCGGCGTCAGTAAGGACGCGGGCGAGCAGTTGCCCGTGGTAATCGGCCTGTGGCAGGTGCATGAGACGGTCATCCACGTGGTCATGGTACATGTCACACGGATGCACCCAGGCCCAGGTTTCTGAAGTGGTATAAGAGGCGAGATCCGGATTTCCGAAACGGATGCGTGCCACCGCTTCCGGCAGGTCGTAGAAAAAGCATGCAAGCTGCCCCTTGCCGATCCTGGCCCGTGCAACCGCGGGCACACCGGTTTTCGCCCAATCCGATGTGAACGTTTCGGCGATCTGTTCCCATTGATGTTCGGATGCGCCCAGATCATGTGCCTGAACGGGCACATGGGCCTGGAGCGGTTCTCCGGGCCCCGGATAGCTCTGGGCGATTCCAACGAATGCCGGATGAACGACGCGCAGCATCGGCTGGGCTCCGAGTGCCTCCATCAGCCTCTGCTGCGGCTGCAGGACGACAGCTCCCGCGCCGTTTTCCACCGCGGCAAGAACTGTCTCCAGCTCCGCTTTTCTGAGGAAACAGCGGGACAGGAGCACGAGGTCGCCCGGGCGGAATTGCGGGAGCGGATGCCTGGCCAGATCCACCACTTCGAAACCCATCAGCCCTTCGGCCTTCAGGATTTCAAGTGTGAAACGCCCATAAACGTTTTCCGATTGATCGGAGCGGATGAGGAGGATGTTTCGGCAGTTCATGCTGGATGCTCGTTAGAGGATGCTGGAAACTGCAGGTCCGATGCCCGATACTTGCTGCTCGATGTCGATGTGCAACGGACCGCTTGCGGGCACTGCTTGAAGGGTACCGGTGACGAGTATCGAGTGTCCTGCATCCACATCCTGTAACCAGTCTTGGAGGTTCCTACAAATGGAAGACATTCGAATTGCCGTGGTCGGCCTGGGATCGAGAGGGACTATGTCCTGGATTCCGATGCTGCATAAGCTGAAGGGCTACCGGGTCGTGTCAGTCTGCGATCCTATCCAGGCGCTTCATGAGGGCGCGCTTGCCAGGTGCGAGCGACCGGAAGAAGTGAAGGCTTACACGAATTACGAGGATGTTCTGGCCGACCCGAACATCGATGCCGTTGCCCTCACTGTTCGCTGCGAGGAGCAAGGGGAACTGGCCGCTCAGGCGCTCGAAGCCGGCAAACACGTTAACAGCGAAGTGCCTGCAGCGCACCGCCTCGAAGACTGCTGGCGGATTGTGGTTGCCCAGGAGCGTTCCGGGAAAGTATATCAGCTCGCGGAGCAGTGCCGGTTTGCCGGATATGTTCAGGAATGGAGAAAGCTGGTCGCGGACGGGAGACTTGGCGACATCACTTACTGTGAAGGGCAGTACTTTCATTACTACATTGGCAAGTCATTCCAGGATCCGGACACGGGCGAATTCGTAGATTCCCATGCGGTGTCCGAGCGCCCGGCAGCGGAACCCACCTGGGTCTATCACATGGCTCCCATCCATTACCTCCCCCACGATCTGAGCCCCGTGCTGCGAGTGACTGACGACCGGGTCACGCAGGTCGTTGGAATGAGTACCGATTCTCCCAGCAAAGCCCACCCGGAATTGGTTATGCCCGATATGCAGGCCGCGATGATGAAGACCGAAAAGGGGGCAATCATGAGGATGGCCGCCAGCTTCGCTCAGCCGCATCCGCACCACGATTGCCACTGGCAGCAGATCATTGGCACTAAAGGCGCAGTCGAATGGCGTCGCTCAGGCGGTGATAAGCCAAAAGTGTGGTTCGACGATTCAGAGGGGGACAAGGTTGAAGTGGACTGGGGTTTTCAGCGACCGGACGCACCGGAAGAAGCCCGAGGCAGCGGTCACAATGATATGGACTATTACGTCCACGCATCCTTCCGGGACGCGGTCATCAGCGACAGGCCTCTCGAATTCGATGTCTACAAAGCCATGGACACGGCCGCCCCCGCCATCCTCGCTGCAGAATCGATTGCTGGCGGCAGCCAACCGCTGGCGGTGCCGGATTTCAGACCAGGGAAAGCCCGGCAGAAAGGCCAAATGCCGGACAATACAGAGGAGCAATAGGTCTGACTCAAACAAGAGATCCGAATGCTTCCGAGGCGGATTTGAAATGCGTTGTATCTACCTTGATAATGTTTAACATTGTCAAGCTACCTACTCACTTAAGGAAATGGAAAATGATTGAAACGATAATCGGGGATTACCCAACAGAGATTACCCAGCAACAGGTTGACTTTATTGACCGGGAAAACTTCTACACCTTCGGAAAAATCTTGACCGACGATGAAATCATTGAAGGCCGGTTTGCCTATGCCCGTGTCTGGGAGGCGAATCCCCTTGCAGAGGAGCAGCGCGCAGGCGATGGTGTCCCCGGCCATCCCTCTATGAAGATTGAATCTTATTGCCATGAACCGGCCCTGGCGAAGCTCATTGCCAATGAGTACATCCTGAGAATCGCGTCGGCAGCTTTGCATACCCCGGTAGATGAGCTCGTTTATGTTGATGGCTACATGCACCGGCAGAGACTTTATGCCCGGTGGGATTACTGTGACTGGTCATGGGATGGCTGGCATCTTGATGGAGCGCCCAATATTGACCCGCTGACCCACTGTAATGTCTGGATGTATTTCAATGACTGCACCCGGGACGAAGGGGTGACCCAGGCTCTGCTTGGCGGCTGTGAAAAGCAGCGAGAAAACATTCGTGCCGGTTACCCCGATGGCGATCGTTGGGAGCCCGGCAATATTCAGGACGGTATCCAGGCGATGATTGATGAAGTAGGCCATGACCCCGATAAAGGAACATGGGCCGTAGCCCCCGCGGGCGGCGGCCTGGCCTGGGGAGGCTTCCTCTGGCACCGCATCGCCCCAAATCGCAGCGGTATCAATCGGACCCTGGTCACATACGAATACGCGCCGCGCTCGGCCGATCATAAAACCGAGTTCAAGGACAGGACAACAGCCGAACTGCGTGAGTCCATCCTGCCGATGCTGCCGGACGACAAGCATTATCTGCTCGATTATTGACGGTCCCTGAGTGTTGATAACATTGCGCGCGCCACCTGCCCTCGCATTTCGCTCCACAACCATCAACCATTCCCCCAGACACAGTCATCATTGGGGCCGGCGTCATAGGCTGTGCCGCCGCGCTCGAGCTGGCAAAGGCAGGCATCAGAAGCACAGTGGTCGATGCATCCGGAATCGGCACTGAAGCTTCCTGGGCCTCCGCAGGAGTGGCCACTCACTCCAATCCGGGCAGAGGGCCTTACTCTCGTCTACGCCGGCTCGGTTACGAATATTTCTGCGAGTTCGTACAGGAGCTTCAGGAGGAATCTGCCGCCGACCTGGGCTTCGAACGCACGGGCTCATTGGAATTATCTTTCACGGAGCAAGAAGAAATCAAAGCAAAGAGGTGGGACGCCGAATACGTGAAATGCGATCTACCCCGGGAGCGGCTCACACCAGCCGAAGCCACCGAGATGGATGCCTGCATTTCTTCCGAAATTATCGCCGCCCGCTTCCAGGTGAACGATTGCCAGGTCCGAAATCCAAGACTCTTACCAGCTATCGCTGAGGCAGCCAAAAGGAGGGGGGCGGAATTCAAACTGCATACAAGGGTCACGGGATTAATCGCGGGTGAAGGCAAGATCCTGGGCGTCCGAACTGCCGATGAAGAAATACATGCAGGCATGACCATTCTTGCGGCAGGCGCCTGGTCGACGGCTCTTGCTGGTACCGTCGGATTGAGCCTGCCGCTCTACCCGTCAAAAGGCCAGATGGCCCTTCTCGAAGGCCCGCCCGGCAAACTGAAGCACATCATCAAAGGTGGCGGAATGTATTGTATACCGCGGCCGGACGGTAAGATTCTTCTAGGCGCAACGGTCGAAGAAGCGGGCCTTGACAAGCGAGTCACCGCCGAAGGAATCCGTTCGGTCCTTGCCGCGGCCTTCAAGATTGCCCCGGCGCTTAAGGGACTGCCCATCATTCAGCAGTGGGCGGGCTTGCGGCCATACACTGCCCGCAAAGGCGGCCCATTACTGGGCCCCGTGCCCGGGCTCGACAACTTCATCGTGGCTACCGGACACTACCGAAACGGAATACTGTTGGGCCCGGTCACCGGGCTGATGGTGAAGGAATTAGTGAGGTCCGAACAGCCCTCGCTGGATCTGTCAGCTTATCGGCCAGACAGGTGAGGCCGAGGCCTTGGATTTAAGCGGTGGACCATGTCTCGTATTGCGCCTCGATAAACTCATCCGATGGATTCTCATCCAAAACAAGAAAAGCGTAACGCAGCCGTAATGGCTCACCTTTCCTTACCTCGAGATCCCCGCTGACCAGAAGTCCGGCCCCCATCAGATTCTTCCTGGTAAACCAATCAGTTGGATGCCTTGGATTGTCAGGATGATCGAACATGGCCACCGCTCCGCCGCATTCGCCGGCGGCCACGCACCAGCGACCCCTCTGATGCATGATGTTTTCGTGGCCTGCCAATCCTTCGCTGTTTCGGTGGTCTGCGGGTGCAAAGGGCGGCCCCATCCGTAACTCCAGCCCACTGTACTTTGCGGCCCGGGAAGCTCCCAGAGCAAGGGCATCCACTTCGGGTGAAATCTCGGTTGTGATATTCCAGATCGTCCCCGTGTCGCCTTCGAGTTTCCTGAATTCAAAACTACGGTTGTCTCTGGCCATTAGTGCATCTTTTCCGTCAAGGAAATCAACGGATTGCTGCACGGTGACTACACCATCGGACGCACTGATCTCGAATCCCTGGTGCTTCTGCTCGCCATGAGTGCCGGGATACAACTGATACTTGCCCACCTCTTTCAGATACCACGGCCCGCCCCATAGATTCGCATGGTTGGCATGGACCCAACCGTAATAGAGCCCCGTGTGCCAGGCATGGTCGCTTGGTCTGTATTCAGTAATCAAATGACCGGACGGCGTATAGATGGGATGAAAGCACGGTTTGGGCGCCTCACTGCGCTCAATATGTTCTTTGGCGCGATAAAGTGTGACGAGGTTGTCCCCGTCGTAAAGCTCGAAGCCGAGGCAGTTCTCTTTGATGTTCAGTTCACTCATTTCAGTACTCCAAAGACAGAATGATTACTCGCCTTAAATCCTCAACTTCTGAAGATTTAGATTTCCGAAATCCATTCAGACAGGTCTTCAAGTGAAGGTGGTCAGATCTGAAACAGAATTCGCGAAGACTATGTCATCCCCCGCTCTGGAATGTCAAGTTCGATACAGGCAGGGCTTTGACTACCGTCTCCCGTTGCCAGTCAGGCTGTGGCAGCGGCGCATCCCCATTGGCGAGATGAGTCTGCACGAACATAATCCGCCCCTTCATATTCTGTTTCCTTTCCTGTGAGGCAAAGCCCATGAAAGTAGCGGCCATGTTCGGAGACCAGAAGGGGGGACTGGTGGACAAACCGGACCCGAAAGCCAAGGGGGACTTTGTGGTCGTCAAGGTGCTTTCAGTCCCCATGTGCACCGAGTACAAAAGCTTCAAAGCTGGCGGAAACGGGGATTGCTTCGGGCACGAAGCCGCCGGCGAGATTGCCGAGGTTGACCAGACCAGCCGTGTGAAAGTGGGCGACCGCGTGGTCGTGCAGCCGGTGACCAGTTGCGGCAAGTGCCATCTTTGCCTGCGCGGCGAAAACATCCATTGCCAGCACATGCGCAACATGCTCAAAGAAACCGGCAACGAGGCCGGCCAGGCAACGTATGCGCAATACCTGGTGAAACCCGATTATCACATGAGCCCAATCCCTGACGACATAAGCACAGATCATGCTGGCATGGCCTGTTGTGGCCTGGGGCCTACGTTTGGGGCCTTTGAACAGATGAGCGTCAACGGGCTGGACACAGTCATGATCACCGGCATGGGGCCGGTGGGGCTCGGAGGGGTGATAAATGCCACCTACCGGGGTGCGCGCACCATTGCTGTTGAGAGCCATCCCTTCCGCGCGAATCTGGCGAAGGAACTGGGAGCCGCACTCGTGATCAATCCTGAGGATGAGGACAATCTGGAAAAGGTTATGGATTTTACGGACGGCGTCGGTGTCGATAAGGCCGTGGATTGCTCCGGCGCAGGACCGGCGCAACGATTTCTGATTGATGCCGCCCGGCGCAAGGGCCAGGTCACTTTTGTTGGAGAGGGAGGCGCAGTCGAGGTCTTCATAAGCAATGACATGGTTCGCAAAGGACTCATCCTTCGCGGCAATTGGCACTACAACCTTGCCGAGTATTCGCGCCTGCTGAATGTGGTTCGGAATAACACAGACAAATTGGACAAGTTTATCACGCACCGTTTTGCGATGAGTGATGTTCAGTCCGCGTGGGAGCTTCAAGTAACCGGCAATTGTGGAAAAGTGGTCCTGGATCCTTGGAATTAGTCTTACATCTAACGAATCATGGCTGAAGACATTAGTCCACAAGTAGCAGAAGAATTTCGAGAGATTATTGGAAAGGTCAAACACGAGATTCACAAGGTCATCGTGGGGCAGGAGGAATTAATCGATCTGACGCTCCAGGTGATTTTCTGTCACAACCACGCACTACTGATGGGTGTACCTGGCCTGGCAAAAACATTGCTGGTGACAACTATTTCGCAGGTGATCGGTGTCAGATCGACGCGCATCCAATTCACGCCAGACCTGATGCCTTCCGACATTACGGGCACAGAAATCCTGCAGGAGGATCCGGAAACCGGCGCTAGAGAATTCAAATTTATCCCTGGCCCAGTCTTCGCAAACATTGTTCTTGCCGATGAAATCAACCGGACGCCACCCAAGACACAGGCAGCGCTCCTGGAGGCCATGCAGGAGAAACAGGTCTCCGCAGGCAGCAAGAAATACGAGCTCGATCTGCCGTTCTTTGTGTTGGCTACTCAGAACCCCATCGAACAGGAAGGAACATACAGCCTGCCCGAAGCGCAGCTCGACCGTTTCATGTATTTGATTAATGTTGACTATCCGGAAAGCGATGACGAGATTGAGGTACTCAGGCGCACAACAACTAATTATCAGGACGAGCCGGACCAGGTCCTGAGCGGCGAACAGATTCTGAAATACCAGGCCATCATCCGAGACGTGATCGTACGGGACGATCTTTACGATTATGTCGTTCGCCTGGTCCAGGCCACGAGGGTGTCAAAAGAGTATTCGCTGCCATACACAAAAGAGTGGGTTGCCTGGGGCGCAGGCCCGCGCGCTTGCCAGAACCTGATTCTCGGAGCGAAAGCCTATGCGTTCTTTAACGGGCGAACTCACATTACGACCTCAGATATTCAAGCTGTTTCGAAACCGGTGCTGCGCCATCGCGTTATCGTTAACTATGCCGCCATATCCGAGGGCATCACTTCGGATATGGTGGTTGAAGAAATCGTCGAAGCAATAGACGAACCGAAGGCCGCGGCCGGTTGATCGTGACCATGGCAAAGACCCAGAACATTTACGAACTTGACGAAGTCCTCTCTCCTGAGGCTAAGGACTCGCTTAAGCATCTCGAGCTTTACGCTCGGCGAAAGGTTGACGGCATTCTTCACGGGATTCATGCAAGCCGGCGCATCGGTGTCAGCACGGATTTTGACCACCACAAGGAGTATCAGGCCGGCGATCCGCTCAAACATATGGATTGGAAGGTTTCGGCTCGTCAGGAGCGGTATTACGTCAAACGTTTTATTGAGGATTCTTCACTGACGGTACGCCTGGTCGTCGATAGAAGTGCATCGATGCTGCAATCGACCGACGGCCCGAGCAAGTACCTGCAAGCCTGCCGGATGGCCGCCTGCCTCGGCTATCTCATCTTGAAAGAAAAGGATTCTGCTGGTCTGGTGCTCGCCGCTGAAGATGAGACTCTATGGTTGCCGGCTAAATCATCTTCCACTCATCTTGTCACCATCCTTCAGAACCTGGTTGCCAAAGATGCTGCGGCGCCCGACGGCCTCCAGCCCTGCCTCAAGGCCATCCTTGACAGGGCGGAACGTAAAGGACTTATCGTTGTTATTTCCGATCTCATGTTCGATCCCGATCCCGTGCAGCGTGAGCTTGCTCGTCTCCAGGCGTACGGCCACGAAGTCCTGATCCTCCAACTGCGTGACGAGACAGAGGAGGAGTTCCCTTTCAATCGATGGATCGAATTCGGTGATTTGGAGAACGCGGCCACTCGGCATCGCCTGGATGCAATTCCCCTGAAAAAGATTTACCGCGAGGAATACCAGGCCCTCATTGGAGACTGGAAGACATGGTCAAAAAAATACAACGCCCATTTTGTCTCTGCCCTGACCAGCGAACATATTGAAACCGCACTTTCTGAATATCTGGTATGGAGACACCGAGGGCATCAGGAGTAGAGAGACCACAGCGAAGCGTCCTTTCAAGCCACAATTACTCATTACGCATTACTTATTACGCCTTTGTTCATAAATCCCATTTACCTGTATGCCCTTCCCCTTGGGCTGATACCGATCATCATTTACTACTTGATGCGATACCGATCTCTGAAGGTGGTTTGGGGGGCGAACTATGTTCTCGAGCGGGCATTGGAACGACTGAAGAAACAGCTTTACCTCGACCAGATTATTCTGTTGGCCCTGCGTACGCTGGTGTGCCTGGGGCTGGTGCTGCTTTTTGCACGACCTGTTGCCAGGCAGCATGAATCAGTGGTCTCGAGCACTGGTATTCATCGGGTGATCATTCTTGATGGCTCTTACAGCATGCGGGCGGGCGAGACGGGCAATACCAGGTGGGATCGGTCGACCGAGGCTATGCATGAAGTGGTAAAGACCTGGGGACGGGGCGAAAAGTGGTCGTTTTTACTAATTGGTAAAGAGCCGGAGTGGATTGTCGACAGCGCAATTGTTGAGACGCCGGAAACATCCCTCGAGTTGATCCGGTCGATAGAGACCTCGGAAAGCCGAGCTTCGCTCGCTAAATCTCTCGAGGCTGCGGCTGCGAAGTTTGCGAATGAATCTGTTGAGCTTTACCTGTTTGTCGACGATCAGGCGAGTACCTGGGATGGCGCCGGCGAGAACGCGCTGCCTTCGGCCTGGAATCCTTCCATTTACTGGATGCTGCCTCCTCTGGGAAACCGGGACAATATCGCAATCACGAGCGTCCGGTTTGCGAGCGAACGTGTTCTCATGGATCACCCGTGCCGGTTGTTCGTCTCTGCGCGCAACTTTGGCCCGAAGCCGGTGAAGGATGCGGAAATACAGATTCATATGGACGGAGCGTTCTCCGGGCGCGAGACCATTTCGCTGTTGCCCGGGCAGGAAGGAGCGATCCATATCGATCTCAATTTTGATGAGCCTGGGCCGCATCATGTAACTGCCAGGTTAAAGACTGATGTCCTCATTTTCGATAACGCGTTGTCGGCTGGGATTCAGGTGGACAACGTGATGCGTGTCGGAGTTCTGCGGTCTGCCCAAAAGCAGAATAAATTCGATTCGTCGTGGGACTTTCTTCAGATTGCCGGCCGGATTGAAAAAATGGAGGACGAATATGATGGGCCGCTCTTTTCCATGGGGCAGATTCAATTCATTTTGATTGAGGGGATGCTGACTCCTGAGAATCTAGGCCAGGTCGATACAGTCGTTGTCGATGGAGGGAGTTCCCTGACTCCAGCGGATGCGATTCAGCTTCGCGACTTTGTCAGGCAGGGCGGCGGGCTTGTGCTTGCACCGGATGAGACGGTCAACATCTCCGAATGGAATGAGCTATTGGGCAAAGTAAAACTGCTGCCGGCTCGGCTGCGAAAGCCAGTCGTCGAGAAGCTTGGAGGTACACGTTTCAAGACTGTCTCCAGGTCGTCATTCAGTGAACCGTCTTTCAGATCCTTTGAAACCGAAGAAGACGGCGACGTCAGCCAGGCGAAGTTCTATTCCTGGATTGAATTTGATGAACCTGAGGGGGGAGCCACTGTCCTGATGGAATTTGCCGATCTACAGCCATTTCTACTGCGGCAGAGCCAGAATCTTGGAAGAGTGCTGCTTCTGGCTGCGGGATTGAATGGCCGCGGCAACAGTCTTATCGTCCGTGAGTTCTTCTTTCCGTTCTTATTTCGGTTGTTCGCCGAAGCGGCCTCCGGGGGCATTTATCCTCGTACGCTCAAACCAAATGAGGCAATCGGCTTGAGGCTCAAAGATAAGACGCCGCGTGGTATTTCATTGACCATTGAAGGCCGTGATCCGAAACCTGTGACGCCGCAGAAGGTGGGCAGCGAAATGCACGTCATTTCTGCGCAGGGGTCTCCTGCCACGGGGCTGGCGTCTTTTCTATTGCTGAATCCTGACGGTTCGAATCGTGTGTACTACGGCATACAAGGCCCGCGCGTGGATTCCGATTTGGCGCCTCTACCGGCGGACGAGGAGCAGACACTCACTGAAAAACTGAAACTCGCCAAGGTCGCCACCTGGCAGGAACTCGACAACCTCCTCAAGGCCCAGCGCAGCGGCCACGAATGGCATCACTGGATGGCCATCGCAGTGCTGGCCTGCCTGGTGGGTGCCGGGTTGATGGAGTGGAGGTTTGTGTAATACGTATTGCGTAATGAGTAATGAGTAAGAAGGATTAGTTTCTGTTGTTTCGAACTCAGCCATTCAGGCGAAAAAGGGCTACAACGAATTCAATGAAACAACGAATGAGGAGATTTCATCCGAACTCAGCCATTCAGGCGGAAGAAGCAGGTTTTGGGTAAGAAGGCGGAGTTGAAGTTCGCGTCTTACTCATTACTTATTACGTAATACGGTTTACTCATTACGAATTACGCATTACGTCATTACGTATTACGAATTACGACTCGATGCATACCGGTCTTAAGCGCGTTGCCCAATTCTTTGATGTCCAGGCCTGGGGCTCGCTGTTGCTCCTGAGCGTGTGCGTGGGCTTTATTGCGGGCCTGGCCGCGGTGATCTTCGAATCGGGGCTGCACTTCTTTTCCGGTCTGGTCATTGGCAACGTTCTGGGAGCCGGTGGCGGCGGCATGCGCACGGCGCTGATCATTCTGACCCCGGCTGTTGGTGGGCTCATTGCTGGCTGGATCGTTTACACGTTCGCACCCGAAGCGGAGGGTGGCGGGTCGGAATTCATGGTCAAGGCCTTTCACCGACTGCGGGGCGAGATTCGGAATCGCGTTCCGTTCGTGAAGATGATCGCCTCGATCATCACCATCGCATCCGGCGGCTCGGCGGGCAAAGAGGGCCCTACCGCGCTCATCTCATCCGGACTCGCGGTGGCACTGAGCAAACGGCTGGGGCTGAGCGCGAGGAGGATGCGCATCCTGTTACTGGCGGGGGCGAGCGCCGGGGTTGGGGCCATCTTTCGCGCGCCCCTTGGTGGAGCATTCTTTGCAGGCGAGGTTCTGTATAAAGAAGCAGAATTTGAGTTCGAGGCAATCATTCCTTCAATCATCGCTTCGATCACCTCCTATGCAGTATTCACATCGGTTTTTGGGTATGGGTTTGTTTTCGATGGCGTCGATGGTCTCAAGTTCTCCCACAATTCGGAGCTCGTCCTGTATGTCATTCTCGCTCTGGTCTGTTCGGGCCTTGGCTTTATTTATGTGAAGGTCCTCGAGACAGGGAGGGAAAAGGTCTTCCCCCGGATGCCGCTTCCGATCGCCTTCAGGCCGGCGGTGGGCGGCCTGATGCTCGGTCTGCTGGCGGTCTGGCTGCCCCAGGTGCTGGGTGGCGGCTACGGCCAGATTCAGAATGCCATCAGCGATAGACTCGGCGCCCCTGAGGTCGGGCTTGCCTCGAGCGCTCCGATGAACGCGTTCTGGTTTTTGTTGCTCATCGCATTCGCCAAGATGGTTGCCACCAGTTGCACCATATCGTCCGGCGGCTCAGGTGGGCTGTTTGCACCCAGCCTTTTTATCGGTGCGATGATCGGTGGCTCGTTTGGCTACCTGGTGCAGGCCGTCGCCCCCGGCATGATGCACGAGACCACCCGTGAATCGTTGATCCTCGTCGGCATGGCGGGATTCTTTTCCGGCATCGCCAATGTGCCCATCACCAGCCTGATCATCGTCACCGAGTTGACCGGCTCGTACCAGCTCATCGTGCCGCTCATGCTGACCTGCACAATTTCATTCGTGCTGTCGCGCCGTTGGAGCATCATACCGGAGCAGGTAGCGACCCAGCAGGACTCGCCAGCGCATCTCGGTGACTTCGTCATCAACGTGCTCGAAGACATGCAGGTGAAAGACATCTTTTCCGAGGAGCACAGGCAGATTCGGACCGTGCGCGAGGCCGTCAGTCTGACTGAGCTGTTCCGCCTGATTCAGAAGGATGAGCAGGATTACTTTCCTGTCGTCGATCGCGAAGACTACCTCCTTGGTATCGTTTCCTTCAACGATGTCCGACAGGTCTTGACAGATGAGGCGCTCGGTTCGCTGGTGCTGGCCATTGATATCTGCGAAACGAATGTAATCACAACGAGTCTTGACGAAGACCTCTACCAGGTGCTGCGAAAGATCACGAGCAAAAACCTCGTGGCGCTGCCGGTCGTCGACAGTCTCGATGACAAGCGCTTGCTCGGTATGCTCACGCGCCGTGACGTGATCGTTGCCTACGACCAGCGTCTGCGTAATCTGAAGGAAGACGCGGGAGAGTTGATTGAAGAGGATGAGGTATCATCAGTTCCCTATCGGGGCGGGATGACTCTGACCGAGCTGAATGTGCCTGCCGAACACCGCATGGTGAATCGCTGCGTCCGCGACATCCGCTTCCCGAAAGGCTGTCTGGTCGCCTCCATATATCGTGGAGAAGACACCATCATTCCAAGCGGTCTCACGGAAATCATGGCGGACGATCGACTGCTTCTGCTGTGTAAGCAGGAACAGTTGGATGAGGTGAGGGAGCTATTGAAATCGTGAATCTGCGCTGGTGTTACACCTGCGGCCGGGGTCTGCAGAACGCCATACTGATGTCCTGACTCCAACAGAGCAGCTATTCCAACTGACCATTCAGATCGTCAAGGATGAGCACATTAGTGATCTGCTTCGCCTTCTGGTGGTCTTCCCATTTCCACACGAGCTTGTTGTCTTTATCGAATTCGACAAGGTGCGGGCCCTTGCCCGCTTTGCCGTGGCCGAGCCAGTTGGCGACCACGATGTTGCCGGAGTCGAGGTGATGAAAGCCTGAAAACCACTGCAGACCTTCGTGGTTTTTGCGGCCGCCAACAGTGCGCGCAATCTTTCCCTCCTTGTTGATTTCCACTACCTGCACGTCCTCACCCGTTGTAGCGAGACAAGTGCCGTCAGCAGAAATGGCGGCCTTGTAGCCCTTGCCGGGGATCTCGGCGCTGCGGATGATCTCGCCCGCCCGGTTGGCCTCGACCACGCGGAACGGATTGCTGATCGTCAGCAGGAAGTTGCCGTCCTTCCTGACTCTGACAAGCCGCAGATTCTTCTTTCCCTTTAAGACTGTCTTGCTCACTTCCTTTCCATCGGCATCGATCTCGGTGAAGACGATACCTTCTTTGGCGTTCGATCCAAGGATGGTGTTTCCGTTATCGAGGCGTCGGGCCGTGTTCACGCCGCGCTGATTCGTCACCTTCCATTCCAGGGCCTTGCCGGAGTTCAGGTCGTATTCGGCCGCGCCGTTTCCGTGGCTGACCATGACGCGTTCCTTATCGAGAATCTGCAGGTCCCGCGAGCCGCCCGGAATGTTGATGATCCACTCCGTGCCCTTGTGCTGGTCGATGTGAATCAGGCGATTGCGTGCATTGTCTACACAGATGAAACGGTGTTTGACTTCCTCGGCCTGCACCGGTGCAAACGAGACGATGACGGTAAGAGTTGCGACAAGTGCTCTCCAAATTGTGCTCATAGTAATGTCCTCAACATGCAGGTTTATGTTTCAGCCTCTGGATCGCGTTTTGAATCTGAATAATCCAATTCGCGTGGTTCTTTTGAGGGGAAGGAAATCGATATGACGATAGAGGCATAGATGGTGTACGCCACAACACAGAGCGCGATTTCAATTGGGATGTGAAGCTTGTGATGTAAGACCATTTTGAATCCGACGAAGACCAGGACGAATGAAAGCCCGTAATGCAGAAAATGAAAAATCTCCATGATTCCTGCCAAAGCGAAGTAGAGGGCCCTCAGGCCAAGAATTGCGAATACGTTCGATGTGTACACGATGAAGGGATCTCGGCTGATGGCCAGAACTGCCGGGATGGAATCCAGAGCAAAGAGGACGTCCGTGGTTTCGATGACGAGCAAGACGATGAAAAGCGGAGTGGCCATCAGGATGCCGTCACGCCGGACAAAGAAACTTTCGCCTTCGTATTCCCTGGTCACCTTAAAGAAACGTTTTGCCAGTCTGATGATTGGGTTTCTATCTGGATTGAGCTCTGTGGTTTTATGAAAGGCCATCTTGATCCCGGTAAAGATCAGAAATGCGCCGAACACGTATATGAGCCAACTGAACGCATTCAGGAGCTGGACGCCCACCACGATAAAAATGGCCCGCATGACGAGCGCACCCAGGATGCCGAAAAAAAGGCATCGATGCTGGTGCTCCGAGCTGACCCCGAAAAAAGCGAACACCATCAGGAAGACGAACAGATTGTCAACGCTGAGAGATTTTTCGAGCAGGTAGCCCGCGAGGAACTCGAGCGCTTTCTCCTCGCCGGAGTAATGCCAGATCCCGATGTTGAAAACGAAGGCCATCGCAACCCAGACGCATGTCCAGATCAACGCTTCACGGACCGAAACCTTCGCCGATTTGCGGTGGAAGACCATCAGGTCCACGGCGAGCATCAGGAGGACGAAGGCGTTAAAAGCAATCCATTTGATGAGTGTGGCAGATAGCATTCGTGTGGGCGCCGCCCTGGCGGATTTAAGTTGGGGGATCATTCCAGGAAGCGAACCCTTCTTCAACCGGTTCACTGGAAATGCTTTGAGACTCGACACCGCCACCTCTACAATACCTTGCTTTCGAAGCTCGATTGTTTCGTCAGAATAACTTCAACCTGAGCTAAGGAGCATCGAAAGAACGTCGGCAACAGGTCGATGAACACCTGGAGCGAGCATGGCCAAAGTCAGTGTAGTCAATCGAATCACCATACCGGGCAAGCATGTAGAGCCTGCCCTGAGCAAGGTTTACTTCCAACCACTCGGTGGTGAGTTGGAGGTAACTTTTTCGCTTGCTCGTGAAACCGAAATCGGAGAAGGCTGGAGAACCGGAATCGCCATAGATGCCAGCACCTCCATGCAATCATCATTTGGCAAGATGGTTGCCGGGCAGATCCCTCCCCCGATCTTTAAGCGATACCTTCGCAAAGATTGGGCTCGCATTGAGAAGCGGGACGGCGCAGAGCTGCGTGTGCTTACCCGCGATGCCTGGGAGGACGCTCTTGTTAACGGGCTTCTCCGCTGGACATACAATGAAGTGCAGGAAGAGGCACGCAAATTCATCGAGTACATGGCGAGCAATATTGACGCCGAGAACGAAACCACTCTGGTCTACTTCAGCGCGGGCCTCGATGGTGACAAGATTGAAGAATTCGGCTCAGTCCAAGTTGAAGAATGTTCGACCGTAAGAATTGACGGGCCGGAAGAGGTGCCTTTCGGCCAGAAAAAGACACAACTCCTGCCGGCGTTAAAGTTTTTCGATTCAAGGTTTCCTATCGCTCCTAATGGACTTTATGTGTTCGTTACGGACGGTTACATCGACGACATTGACGACGTCAAGAATTACACGGCCGCTCTTGCCGGCCGGATCGCCTCGGGGAAACGCAACCCGATGAAATGCTTCGTCATCGGGCTCGGAATCGAGGTGGATGAACGCCAGCTCATGGACTTGAGCAACCTGGCTACCGGGACAAGCGTGGACGTCTGGGACTATGAAAAAGCGGCTAACCTTAGGCAGGCCACCGATCTGATTCGTGACATCGTTGATGAGATTGCCACAGACAGTTCAGCGCCAGGCAAGGTCTTCGATGATCAGGGCGCCGAGATTCAGGCATGGGAGGATGGCATCCCCCCACGTGCCACCTTCCGAGTAGCGGACGTCGCGCAGCACTTCGAGCTCGAAATCGACGGCCAGGAATCTCGCATCCGGCAGGAGCTCTATCCGGAGGACGAGGTGGAAGACGAAGGCGAATAAGCGCTAAGGGGCTACGGTTTCGGCACCGGGCCGCTCAAAGAGAAATGTCCAACGCCCTGCAGACAGTTCCCCAAAATCTATTGAAGAAGCAGAATATCTCCCTCAGCCATGTGAGGGACGGTCAGTTCTGAGAATTCACCATCGGATTGAATCTTCAGCTCTTTCTTTAACGCACATGAATATGCCTGGCTGACCTTTCCCGCTCCTCGAACGCGTATTCGTATGGGCTCTTCGATTTTGAACTTCCAGTTGATCAGCACGACCGCCCGCTTTCCTGACTTCCTGTTTTTCAGGAGCGCCCCCTCGACCAGCGGCTCATCGGCATCAACGACCGGTCGGGCACCTGCGGATAAAATCGGTATCGAAACGCAGGCGCGCTTGGTCCCATCGAAGGGTTTCCGCTGCATGGTCTCGTTCGCGTATTCCAACCCTGCGTAAAACGTCGCAAACCATGCTGTGCCCTTGCCGAATCTGTTTTTGATCAGGGCGGGACGGCCGTCTTCGTATTTTAGAACGATCTCTGCTCCCTCGGCTGCGTCCACCACTTCCCTTCCGACGGCCGGAACGAACTCGCACTTCAATCTGTGTGAAGGCTGAATCTCTGCGCCCTCGGGGGGATGGCCTTTCGGTCGAATTGCTCGAAGACTGGTGGCGCCATACCGGGGGACGGATGCCCACGTCTGCGTCTCGATGCGTTTCACGATGCCAAGCACGGGATGCAAGTTTTCGAGCGCGGAATCGGATTCGTCCGCCTTCATACCGCGACCCATGGTGAAAAGAGTGCCCCCTTCATGGACCCACTCTTTCAATTTCACAGCGACGTCCCGCCGGATGTGGTCGCCGCAGATCACGATGACTTTGTAGCGTGAAAGATCCTGCTCAAGCAGGAGCACTTCATCCAGAGGTGCGACCGGGATGTGCGAGTGCATCAGCGCGGTATAGACCCATTTCCCGTTCTCCCAGGAAGCCGAGCCGGAGAAAAACTCCGCCGTCCGGGGCCGCACGATGGCGACCTCGGCCTCTTGGGCCCAGCCCGAATCGTAAGTCACCTCTTCCGCGCGGGCGATGACGCGCGAGACCCAGCCAATCTTTTCAAGGGTGGAAAACCTGCCTCCGAAGGTATCCCCCTTGGACCAATCAGGCCCGTAAGTGTACCAGTAAAGCAGACGAGCACCGCGGGCGATGGCCGTCAGAGCACGTTGAACGGGCGCGCCGCGATGGGGCTTGACGTAGATGCCGAACCGTTTGCCGCGGAAGCGTGAAAGGCTGCGGCCAACGTCGCAGAGATAGCTGTCCCACTGCCAGACCCGACGGTCACGGTTTGATGTTTCGTAAACGAAGCCGTTGTCCGCGTAATGATAGAAATCAAAAAAACCGAGGCTGTGCCCACCCATGAGAAATGTGTTCCCCCGGAGCGCGTACGAATAAATCCAGGGCTGGCGCGCCGTGATGGAATCCTCGCTGCTCTCGATGGCCTTCTGCTTTCTGGCGTTTTCATCAGCGATGCGCTCCTGTAGCTGCTGGAACAGGCCGGCCGCGGTTTCAGCGTTGAAGCGCCGGGAGTAGTAGGAGAGGAGTTTCCAGCCCTCATCGGACAGACGATGCTTGCGTTCCTCTTTCGGCAACTGCATGACAGAACTGCTCCAAATCAGATGTTTTAGGCGCGCCTCCGCATCCATGAGTTCTTTGGCATAGTCCCGCTTGGGTTTGCCTTCAATTTCTGCATCGAGGTCGTCTGCGTCTTCGTCGATCTCTGCATTCAGATTGTTGACGTTTGCATCGAGGGCCCCCTCGGTCTCGGCCTTCAGGGCCTTACGGGCTGCGGCGACATCTGCTTCGTATTTGCGCTTGGTTTCCCAGAAGCTGATGGCCCAGTAGCCGTAGGTGGCGCGGATGTCCTTCCAGTCCGGTGTACCGAAATCCTCGAGGGTCCGGCCCTCTGTCTTCACAAAGTTCTGGAATCCTTTGCGGCAATAAGGGCAGCAACCCATGTGCGATTTCTTTTCCGGCGCGCCACCAAAGACTGTTCCAATTTCATCGTCCGTCAAGGCCCAGACCTCGTGAACGGGCAAGGTGCGCGCGTTTGCCAGCAGGGCATCCACCGCCGTTTTCACACGGCCTGGGATTCCTTCAACGTTCACCGGATGGAAGGGGCAACCGTCACCCGGCCGGCGCAGCGGCGGTTTGCCGTCCGCGTATTTTACCTTGTTGATCGGGTAGCCGGTGGTGCTGGTGATGCGCGCCCTGTTGAGCTCTTTACCGATACCCTCGCCATCGCGGATCAGGTCCAGCACAAAAGAGGCGCATCCGCGGGTGCCGTTGATTCCGAGCATTCTCAAGACCTGGAACTCCGCGAGCATGGTTGCCTTGTCCGCGGTCCGGCAGCCGTAGCCGGAGCCGGCCTTATAGCCCGAGCAGTCGGTTACGATGCCGTAGAGTTCTGGTACTGACTCATCTGCCCACGGCATGCTTTCGATGTGCGCGATCTTCTTATTCACGTAATCGTGCAGACTGCCGAAATCGCTGATGAATTCCGGGGTCACTTTGCCGGCCTGCAGACGGAAATAGGGCAGGACAACCCCGAAGGTTGGGCCGTCTGAGCCAGCAATGGTGAATCGCTTGAGTGATTTCTTACCACGAAGAAGCTCCACCTCCAGTTCGGCATCGGTAATCGCCGTCGCAGTCTTGTGGCCTTTGAGAGTGACCGTGAGGAAGAGGCGTCCTCTATTTCTTTTAAACTCGGCGAGCGGATGCGGCGTCGACCATGTTCCCGGATTCAGGTAATCGTACATCCAGGTATCGTCCTGGACGGTGATCCGATCCTTCGGCTTCTCGTCAATTTCGAGAGCGCCAGTGTCGAGGTCATCGGCTTTGACCTCGGTCGCGTCGGGGATGACTGGTTTATCAGGGAGGTATTGGGTGAGCTCGCCGCGGACGGGCCGGCCTCCCAGACCTTCACCTCCCCATCGCCAGAGGATCCGGGCCGGCTGAGCCGGCTTCAGCTTGGTGACCCGCATGCGGACCTGGAGCTGAGCCTGATCCTCGGCGTAAATGAACGTACAGCTAAGCAGGATGGCGCTGAGACGTATCAATGTTTCAGAGCTCGTGGTTCACACCAGATCGCATGCATCGGCGGGCATCCAGTGCGCGTCTTGGCCTTCCCATTTGACGTTGCAGCCGATTGGGTTCGTGAGTGGCGTACCGATGGGTTGGCCGGCGAGGTGCTCGGTGAGCGTGCGATCCAGATCGTTGACGGTCATCTCTGACGAATCCCTCGGGGTGTCGATGCCGCGGCCGGTGTAGACCAGTCTGCGTTCTCTGTCGAAGACGTAGAAGTGGGGCGTGCGGAGCGCTCCGTAAGCCTTGGCAACCTCTTGCGATTCGTCGTGGAGATAATCCCAGGGAAAGTTGTGTTCTTTCATGCGCTCGACCATGCCATTGAAATCATCCTCCGCATGGACGGCTTTGCTGTTGGAATTGATGCCGACAAATTTCACGCCCTGCTCCGCGAATTTGTTTGCCGTCGCGCTCGTGGCATCATCCGAGCCGAGGACGAAGGGGCAGTGATTGCAGGTGAAGAAGACGACCAGTGTGTCTTCAGTGTAAGCCGACAGCGCATGATTCTGGCCGCCCGTACCGGGGAGATCGAAGTCGGGCGCCTGTTCGCCGATCTGTAAAGTAAAAGCCATGGTGTCTCCAAGTTTCTGCTGGATTAATAGAAAGCTGCAAGCTTCCAGATTAGTTCGTAATAAGTCGACTTCAGCCGATTTCCGGCCTGAAAGGCCAGAAATATATCAGCCCAGGGCAACGCCCTGGGAACAGATGGAAAAGACAATTTTAGCCCTGAAAGGGCGACACAAGATGATGCTTCTCAGCGATTTGTGCCGCCCTTTCAGGGCTCAAGGCTGACCGTTCTTAATGCCCAGGGCGTTGCCCTGGGCTGATATGTTTGTGCCCCTTTTGGGCGTGATTGACTTCTTACTAACGAACCTTCCGGCCTACTGTAGCCGCCCTTAATGGCTGTTCAATTTAGGTTGAGGACCAGTGGTCCTGGTCTGACTCCAATCATTTCAAGGCCTGGATACGTTCGGACAGATCGCCCCTGGCAACTGGTTGCGGCTCCATCAACTGCGCGTCTCGCAAAGCGCCGGTGACTGCGCGGCGTTGCAGGATCGTGATCGGCTCGCCGAGCTCGCTGTCGATGAGCTCGGACAGAAGGCGCTCGCACAGTTTCTGTTTGATTTCGGCATGATGTGGATCGTCCCAGAGGTTGTGGATGTCATCGGGATCGTTCTCCACGTCGTAGAGCTCGCCGTATGGGGCGGAGCCGTAATGGAGGAGTTTCCATTTCTCGGTCACCAGCATTTTTACTCGAAAGGTCGTCCTCTCCTTCAGGTCCGGGCCGGATGGCAGGACGGTGATTCGTTCTACGATGACCGCGTCACGATGTCCGTCTGATTCGCCTCGGAGGGTTGGGGCAAAAGATCTGCCCTCCATGCCGGACAGCGGCGGTGCCTCGGCGAGATCGAGAAAGGTCGGAGTCAGGTCGAGGTGCGTCATGACGCCGCGGTGAACACTGCTCGGCTGCACAGAAGGATGCTGCCACATCATGGGCACGCGATTCACACATTCGTAGGACATCATCGGCTTTGCAGCGATGCCGTGGTCACCGAGCCCTTCACCATGATCCGAGGTGAAGACGACATGCGTGTTGCCGGCGAGGCCCTGCCGATCCAGCTCGTCAATGATCCGGGAAATGGAATCGTCAATGAAAGTCGTCAGCCCGTAGTAATGCGAAACGATTTCCCTGCGATGCTCCCCCGACCAGCCTTCGTCTGTCATGTATCCGCCATAGGGCCGGCCCTCCCGTGCCCACTGATAGTTCGGTGGTTTGTTGCTCGCATCCTCCGGCGGCACGGGCGCGGGAAAGTCTGCATCGTCATACATGTCGCAATAGGGCCTCGGCGGAGCGAAAGGCTGATGCGGATCGGTGAAAGACGCCCAGAGGAAAAATGGTTCGTCGCTGTTACGCCTCTTCAGCCAATCGATCGAACGGTCTGCGGTCCAGTGCGTGTAGTGCCATTCGGCGGGTATGGCGTTTTTCCAACTGCTGAATGCGCCCGATCGCTCAGCCAGCGAGTTGCACCGTTTCCACAGCTCGAGGCCCTCCGGGTGGTTTCGTTCGAGCCAGATTCGCCAATGGCCCGCGGGGTAGGCGTGGCCCGTGTGGACCTCGATGTGTTGGAAACCGTAATAAGGGCCATACCACAGACCATCGTCCGGATTCACCATCGCACCCTCTGGTGGACGGTCAGGAAGAACGTCTTCTATATCGGCCGTCTTGAAATGAGCCTTGCCAATCAGTGCGGTCCGATACCCGACCTCCTGGAGCGAATCGCCCAGGACCGGGATGGCTTCACTGAGATTGACTTCATGGTTGAAGACCTGGTGACCGCGCTGACTTCTGCCCGTAATCATGCTGGCGCGGGAGGGCATGCATATCGCATTGGTCGGATACATCCGGTCGAATCGCATTCCTCCATTGGCAATGGCGTCCATGGCAGGAGTGCGAATCACCGGATTGTGAATGCCGAGCGCGTCCCACCGTTGCTGGTCGGTGGTGATGAAGAGGAAGTTCGTCCGATCTGGATCTGAGCTCATACCGATTTCTCGCATTGCGGGGTCAGGACATCAGAAATCCGAGGTGTCGGTTCAAGCCCCATTAACATGCGGCGCCGGGGATCGGTCTGCTGGTTGACATATTCCTGTGACAGCCGGAGCTCCATGTTCCTGGTCAGTTCCTGATGAGAGTGCTTGAAGACCTGCCAGATAATACGGCGCGGCTGGTCGGTGGCATTCGGGCTCCGAGTGTGCCAGAGGCGGGTGAAGTTGATCATGCACGCCCCTGCCGGCGCGACCACGCGAACCATCCCGGGGACATCGTGCGGACCTTCCTGCGAATTCAGCCAGGCTGGCAAACCGTCAGCGAGGTGTGAGCCGGGCACCAGCGCAGTGCCGCCTCCATTCTCTTCAAGGTCGCTCAGGATGCAGGTCAGCCGGAGGTAGGGGCCGTCGCTGTGCCATGCCATTGGGGACGGAGTCCGGGGTGGAAGAAAATGTCCGATGGCACCACCCAGCAACGTGACGTCTCCTTCCAGCACTTCCTCAATAATGGGGAAGACAGCCGGCAGATCCATCAGGCTCTCGAAGACAGGATCGAGCTCGTAGATTCGATTCAGATCGACGATGCCGCTCTCTTCGTTTCGGACGGCTGTGTGAGTGTTCTCCCAGTCCTCGACGAGTTGGTCGAAGCGGCTGCGAATCTTCCGAAGCAGGCTGGGCTCAATCGCGTCCTCGATAATGGTGTAGCCCTGCCACCTGAGCTGCGACATGCGTGCATCTCTCAAGTGCTTTTCCGGTAGGCGCGTCATGGACAGCGATGGCGAAGGGCTCGGCATTGGGGTTTCTTCGTGTGGGATGGGGCTGTCTGCGATCGAAGCAAGAAGATACTCCCTCACGTCCATACGTCGAAAGAACTCTGACATGACGAAAAACGGGAGGAAGGCCGAAACCTTCCTCCCGTGTTCTTTATCCGGCACTTGCCGACTGCCTAAAGCAGCTTGACCACTCTGTCTGTGAGGCCCTGTTCGCCGAGGACGACGTTCAGGTTGGAATGCTCCGCGACCTTCTCGAGTACCTCGAGCTCGCGGAGACGCATGAGCGTCGGGCTGGACTCGAGGATCCTGGCGGTGTTGGCCTGCGATCTCATGGCAGCGGTCTCCTCGCGGCGAGTGACCAGGGCCGCTTCGGAGGCCTTCCTGGCTTCGGTAACGCGGTTGAGAAGATCCTTCATCTCACCCGGCAGGATGACGTCCTTGATGCCAAGGCTCACGACTTCGACGCCGTACGCGCTGGCGCGAGCCTTCAGGGCTTCCTCAAGCTCGGCAGCGACCGCGTCCTTTTCGGTCAGGAGAACATCGAGCTCCCGGGTACCGACGACCGCGCGCAGTGCGAGCTGCGAATCGCGGTACAGAGCCTGAGTGAATTCCTCGACTTCGGTCACACGACGCAGAGCATCGACGACTCTGTAAGTAACGACTGCGTTGAGGCGGAGCGTGACTTTGTCGGAGGTCATGAGCTCCTGGCCTGGAACGTCGAGCGCGTTTTCACGCATGTCGATATGGTGCAGGCGCACTTTGGCGACATCCTTCCAGAATGCGTAGGTGCCTGGGCCAAGGGTAGACTCATGCTTACCTTCGAGGAAAAACAGACCGACGTGGTTCGGTTCCACAACGAAGGTGTTCAGCGAAACGTCTGAATCGTGCGCGTTCAAGATGACCTTGAGCTTGTCGTGTTCGAAACGGACGCCACTCGCATCAACGAGTTCGACCTTGGCGTCGTTGAAAACGTTCCAGATGGCGTGGAGGCCCTGGACGAGAACGGTTTCGAAACGGCCGCTGACCCAGACGAGAGCACGCTCGTTGTCTTTGAGGTCGACAACGATGGCCTCGTTACCGAGCGCGCCTGACTTGACGAACAGATCAAGATCTTCGTGGAAGAGCCAGGTTTTACGAACGGAAACGACATCGACCCTGACCTTGCGAAGCGGATCAAAGAAGACGTGCTTGCCTGGAGCGAGAATGCGCTCGAATTCGCCTTCGCGGTAGAGGAAGCCGCGCTCGTAATTCCTGATTCTGAATTTTCTGAACATCAACATGGTTGCCTCCTTTTCTGGAGGAAGGAATCGAATCGAAAAGGGGCTGAGTCCTGGGGCGGCCTTGAGGAAACGAACGGTGGGTCTGTCACGCCTCGGGAGCGGAGTGCTGCTTGAGCTCCAATCTACTCCCTGCATCTGTCTTGCCCTCGTGCTCGGCCTCTTGAGAGCAGGACATCCACAGGTTTCGTTCGAAACGGTATCCGCGCACTGCAGAGCGCCTTCGAATGCTGTCGCTGCTTCACCGAAGCTCGGCAGCGACTGACATTGCCAACGCCGTTTCCTTCCAGCCTCGTGTTGGCTTGGTTTTCACCGCGCCGGTTGCGGTACAGGATTCGAACCTGTAACAGCCAGGTTATCAGCCTGGTGCTCTATCCATTGAGCTAACCGTATGGGTTGGAAACCCACGTGTGGATAACGCCTCTTGCGAAGCCATTCACGGAACACACAGGCCGAATCACCAGGTGACGGCCAGTGCGCCGATGGCAAAGGCGGAGTCCATATCAAAAAAAGCCTTGCCGAGGGAGGTCCCGGCAAGGCTCTTATAAATT
>Ga0187827_10000346_pt1 | contig 73877 bp, 74 predicted proteins | sample ETNtaG_39_FD_167969 | JGI IMG/M metagenome (GOLD analysis project Ga0187827, IMG submission 167969) | Marine microbial and viral communities from oxygen minimum zone, Eastern Pacific Ocean - ETNP2014_SV_150_PacBio MetaG (Illumina Assembly) | ecosystem: Environmental > Aquatic > Marine > Hypoxic... | reverse complement strand
TCTTAATTTTTCACGATATTGATATGGTGAATCCCAATTGCCTTCATTAAGTTCTAAATACGCTTCTAAGAGTGCGGTATTACAGAGTTCGCTTGCTATCCCTCTTCTTCCAATAACCCTGAGGAACTCGTGTCATTTCTTCCCCCTATTAAAAATATAATATGTAACTTCAGAGTAGATAAAAGTGTTGAAATTAGTTTATATCACGCTATTATAGATTATATGTAAATGATAAGAGGATATTCTCTGCAAATGATTATCCAAATCCATCTAAGCTTTGATTAATCGACCCTAGTTCATTGATTATATAATTTTAAATTAAAAGTGGTTTAATAAATTTCTTATATATCCTGAAAAAATTATTTTAAGATAACTTATCTTTTCATTTAAACTTAATGAATACGGTTCAGTAGGTCTTTTTAAATCTATATTAGAATTATTCTTCGCCATCCTTTTCGCCAATATTGATTCGAAAGCTTGGAGTTTAAATCTCTCTGTGCTTAATCTGCCCTTGTGTGACCTTAGTTTATATAAAGGATTTTTTATATTCTTAATCAAATATCCCTTTGAAATTCTTAACCATAGTTCATAGTCTTGGGAGCATCCAAAATCCTCATTATAATAGTTATGTTCTTCTAATACATGTTTTCTCATCATTACTGAACCATGAACGATTCTGTTACCCTTTAAAAGTTTTTCAAACGTTGGTTCAAGGTCCAAAGAACTACTTCCTACTACGGTTCCGTCCTCTCGAATATTGTATACATTAGTTCCAACAACTCCTACTTCCAGATTAGCTTCAAGATATTTTAATTGCTCTTCTAACCGATTTGGAAGTGATACGTCATCTGCGTCGTGTCTTGCCACATATTCTCCCTTCCCTTTTTTCAGACCAATATTTAACGACTTTGTAATCCCAAGGTTCTCTGAGTTTCTTATTACATGTATCCTTTTGTCACTATGTCCCTCTATTATTTCTAGAGATCTATCAGTTGATCCATCATCTACGATTATTAACTCAAAATGTCTGAAAGTTTGTGCAAGGATGCTCTCTATAGCCTCTGCAAGATATTTTTCACCATTATAAACCGGCAATATAACACTTATCTTGGGGTTTTTCAAATTCATCATCTATTTTTTTTCTAAACCAATTTTGATTCTATAATAAAAACTCCCCCTAACAACGCTCCTAACAACTTACTTTTAGTATGTCTCCTTATACCCAATCTAGGTATCTTAATTACAGAATATATCTGATATTGGGAAATTTCCGCTTCCTTTAACATATATTCAAGCAACTCCAAACTAAATAACGTATGATGCTTACAGAACCCCCAGCTTCTATAACTGGCGGATTGGGGCGATTCTCCCGTGATGAATAAATAAAGTCTTCTAAACAGATGGACGTCATTTGGTGTAGTTATCAATATCTTTCCCTGATTTTTTACCACTCGTAAGATTTCTTTTAACAAGAATATTGGATCAAATACATGTTCAACAATATCGCCAGCCCAAACAATATCAAAAGAATTGTCATCAAATGGAATCCCTCCCTCATCAAGATTACACATTACAGCGTTGATACCCTTCTTACGGGACTTTTCTATAGCCACAGATGAAAAATCAATTCCATGGACATCGAATCCTCTTTTTTGAATTTCTACTGCAATTGTTCCTACACCACATCCTACATCCAATAATTTGGTCCCTTTGGATCTAGATAAAATTGATAATAGAAACTCCTCTTCATAGTCAATAGGATTATCACTTCCTGTTGAATATCTCTTATTCTCACGATCAGAAGGTTTCATAATCTGTTTATTCCTAGTTAATAATAGATCTATTTTATTTAATATTATTACTTAGCAACATGATGCGAAGGATAAAAAATACTCCTAATAGTTATACATATATATTTCTAAGCAATATTAGGATTATGATACATCCTGAGGAGGCTTTGTATTGGGAACTTTAGTAATTATCATCCCGGCTTTTAATGAAGAAAAAACAATTGGAGACATTATTCAAAGAATCCCAAAAGACTTGTTCTCCAATATCAGTGTTGTAGTTATTAACGATGGTTCAACTGATAGAACTAAAGATGTTGCTAAAGAAGCTGGTGCAGAGGTTATAACTTTCAGAAGGAATCGGGGGCTTGCAGAGGCTTTTAGGAAAGGAATAAAATATGCTGTTTCTATGGACGCTGATATAATAGTAAATATCGATGCTGATAACCAATACGATCCTCAAGGGATTAAGGAGCTGATAGAACCTATAATTAAAGAAGAAGCCGATTTAGTTTTAGGGTCAAGATTCAAAGGCACAATAGAATCAATGCCACAATTAAAGCGATTCGGTAATGTTGCTTTTACATCTTTATTAAAGTTTCTAACAAAAGAACCAATTAGTGATGCACAGACTGGATTTAGAGCTTTCACAAGAGAAGTTGCAGAAATGATCGATATTTACGGTCACTATACATATACTCAGCAAATGATATTACAAGCCTCTTATCACAGATTCAAGATTGTTGAAGTACCTGTTAAATTCTCAGCCAGGGTTGAAGGGGAATCAAAACTCATGAGAAGTCCAATGCACTTCGCTTATAAAGCTATGGAGATTTTATTACTTATAATATCAATTTACTATCCTATCAAAGTTTTTGGATTATTAGGAACAATACTCATAATTTTTGGAGTGTTTTTCGGTGTATCGTATACACAATGGAATGTTTTATCTTCTTTAATAATCTCAACAGGCATATTATTCATCCTGTTTGGAACACTTTTCATGTTAACAAGGACCAAAATTGATATGAATAAGAAATCTTAAACAAGTAAGAAATAAGTAGAGTGGATCAATGTATGAAAGTTCTAGTTTTAAATCCACCAACAGATAATGAAGGCAGTATCGTACGAGATATGCTTTTTAACTGTTGGTGTTGGGGAAAAAGGATAGCTAATGCGGAATCCCCCCCTATAAACAGTTTGTACGTTGCAACTGTACTAAAAGAGAGTTATTTTAATGTAGATTTTATAGATGCTGATGCAATTTATAAATCAAAGAAGGACTTTGTCAATTCGTTAAAACAAAATTATGATTTTCTTGTGTTCTCAACCTCTAGCATGACTTTTCAAGAGGATATAATCACTTTACGAATGATCAAAGAAAAAATGCCAGATATTAAAACAATAATTTTTGGCTCTCATCCAACTTTCTATTCTGAAAAAATACTGCGCATTCCTGAAGTTGATTTTATAGTTTTTGGAGAAGCTGAGTACCCTATTCGTGATATTATTTTCAACAAAAATCTTGAAGAAATAAAAAGTATAGGTTTTAAGAAAAATGGAGAACTCAGGATTAATAGGGAACGCTATGACGTTCCAAACCTTGATGAACTTCCATTTCCAGACTGGACTATGTTATCTAAAGACCTTGTTTATTTCCATCCTTTAATCGAGCAGATGCCATGGACAACTGCTGTGAGTTCAAGAGGTTGTTCTGGTGAATGCAATTTTTGTATATCCCCCTCATTATTCGGGAAATATAGGCAGCGGTCTGTGCAAAATGTTGTAGAAGAAATGGAGTACCTAGTTAATCTAGGATTCAAAGAAGTTTTCTATAGAGATGAAACATTTACTGTCAATAAAAAGCGGACATTAGGGATATGTAAGGCCGTTAAGGAAAGCGATTGGGATATAAGCTGGATCTGTAATTCGCGAGTTGACACAATAGACAGAGAGATGATGTTGGCTTTACATCAAGCAGGTTGTCATACAATCAAATTCGGAGTTGAATCAGGGAATCAAAAAATACTTGATAATATCCAGAAGGGTACAACTCTTAAACAGGCTAGGGATGCTTTTAAAATTGCAAGGGAAATAGGGATTAAGACACATGCTCATAGTATGCTTGGGTGTATTGGAGAAACAAAAGAAACTTTGCGAGACACCATAAATTTTGCTAAAGAAATTAAACCTACCACTGTAACATTTAATGTATTTACACCATTTTCTGGTACTCCTGTATATGACTTAGTAATTAATGAACTTGAGAAAAAAGATGTTGATGGAACTGAGATTGATATTTCAATAGAGCATGCGCAAGCATATTATAATAATCTATTTACGGAACTCACAAATGAGGATGTTACAAAATCGCTTAGACAAGCATATAAGGAATTTTATCTTAGACCATCGTATTTTTTTGATAGAATAAAAATGATTAACAGTTTTGATCGACTTAAAAAAGATATTAAAAGTGGGGTAGCTGTTTCATCATTTATTTTCAACCGCCAATGAGAAAAACATTTGATTTTTATTAAAACACAAATTCCCTTTTGATAGGCCCATCTATTAATTCTTTTATATCTATCGAATCTTTAGTTTTGAGTGAACATTTATCAAAAAAAGCAGATGTTGGAGAGTAAAATGATGAAAAATATGAGGGTAAATAGATGCCATCTATCTTAATTTCGTCCTTTATTTGTACTTCATCTGTTACTATGATTTTTTTGTCTTCAAGTAGGAAATGCCTCTTGTATAAGATCTGTGAATCCTTTGCTTCAGTGATAAGTTTATTCCTTAAAACTTCTTTGAGCCACGATGTTGCAGTTTGAATTCGCCCCCCAGTAAGCAGAAAGAATCTAAATAAGATATTTTTCTCCGGTGATAGTACTTTACCAGTATTAATATCTTTAAAAGCGCCCGTTACAATAATTTCATTTTCTTTTTTTCGATATTTTGATGAATTGTTCCAATTAGTAGTTAGAAGTTTATCTCCAGAAACTATTATTATACCATAATCATTGAAAGTACGGTCATTCCCATGAAGTTTATAAACACCACCTTTTTTAAGATTTATAACAATATTATACTCTTGGTTTCTAACAAATAAACCGCTTTCATCAAACAGACGATCTGGTTTAGACTTTGATGGCATTGATGGTGGAGTGCTTTTTTTATGCTCTAAAAATGCTTGCAGGTAAGAAACATGGTAAATGAAGGCGTACCTATCATCCATGATGCCTGGATGTATTGTGTCCATTATTTTTTCATGTACGCCATCTGCTAAAAATCTAGCATTTTCATTCAATTTTGAGAATATTTCTAATCCATGAGGAAGCTTGATTTCAGAATTTCTTGATCCATATCCCCCTCCAATAGATCCATCAGTGTGTAAAAAATATTTTAAAAATTTTAATGCGGGTGCAACTATTTCAAGCGTTTTGTTATTGTTGCTTTCTTTGTAATATTTTCCTAAGAAATCAATAGTTACGGTTAGATAACTAGGATCTGCTCCCCCGTATTCTGGAAGCCATCCTTCTTTTGACTGAGATTTATGTATATTCGTAAGTTTATCTTCTGCATATCTCTTGAATTTTCTCTCTCCAGTTATCTTGTAAATATTGTATAGAGCAGCTATAGCACCTGCTTGTTGATTCGACACATTTTCCTCGTTTTTACCAAGCCATAATCCCGCTTTCTCAAGCATATTTAAGATACTATTATAATCCGTTTGTCTATATCCAAGAATTCTAAAAGTTTCAGATGCACTGTATGTGCAAAATGCAGTTGCGCAGAAGCTTCTTTCATTTGGATACCACTCATTAAATGATCCATCCTTATTTTGGATATGTGAAAGAAATTCTAATCCAGCATCTGCCCATAGTTTAGCCATTGGGTTTTTGAAATAAATGTTATTTCTAAATTTATTTTCGTGGAGAATTGCGAGTGTAAGAATCGGTTCCTGACATCTAGCAGATGGAAAGTCACTAATCTTATAATGCCAATATGGCTTATCAATGCATCCAAAAGTATCAGAAATCTCGCTTCTATCCATTGCAGATAAAATCCTGGGTACAACACTTAGAGCTATTTTAGCGTAATTATTCCTATCCATCTCCATTTCCTCTGAAGAAAATGAATATATATATTGTATCTGATTTTATATTTATCGATGCTTAATAAAATGGATAGGAGTACACATACTAATAAAATAACAAGGAATATTAAGGTGTGAATTTGTGAAACAATATAAATTCTTTACAGGATTATTTTTCTTAGAATGGATATTCTTTTTAATAATATATCCCCTTTGGTTTTATACAGTAAATTTTTCTGAATTATTTATACAATTCTCCCTGTTACTACTATATATTTTAATCAACCTTATTTTTATAAATTCAATTTTTAAAAATAATCTAAGAGATCAGGAGGTAGTTTTTAGTTTCAGACGTATATTGGGAAAAAATAATTCATTCACAAAAAATATTTTTTCTGAAAAAGACTCAATTTTAATCATTGTTTTTTCAGTACCTGCAATTATTTTGCATTTGTATGCTGCGTCTTTTCCTATACAAACCGGTGGGGATGAAGCATGGCATGTTATTCGGGGCATGCTTCTTTTTGAGGCATTTTCCTCAATAATTACCATGTTTTCCACTTTTATTAATAACGTTTTTATTATAATTTTAATTGTTTTATTGATTATTATTTTCTTATTCCGAACTAATAAAATATTTGACGCATTTTTAAAAATTGATAATAGATACTTAGTATTTTTTTCAATATTACTATCATTCATTTATTTTTATGCAATTTTATCTGTGGGTCCCCTCCTTTTTAGTGAAACCGAATTATTTTTAGGACATCAAACACTCATTCGTCATAATCCCCTTGGTGCAGTAATAATCTCTTTGGAATTGACTATTTTTGGATTTAACGAGATTGCTGTTAGATTACACTCAATAATTTTTACTTTATTAACATCTTATTTTGTATATCAAGTTACACGATTACATAGAACTAAGAAAACTGCACTTTTAGCTGGTTTAATTACACTTTATATTCCAATAATTTTCTATTTTGGGAATGTAGCGTACTTAGATTCAGGAGTAACCTTTTTCTTTACTACAGCATCTTTTTATTATCTACGTTATTTTAAGAATAAGGATTTTAATGATCTCATTCTTACAGGTTTTATTGCAAGTTTAGGATTTTTATATAAGGATACCATGATACTTTTCCTAGCTGTAATCGGATTATTCTTTATATCTAATATTCGTAAACATCTAGATTTAAGGATTGATTTAAAAAATCATTTTTATCTTATGTGGATAATTTTGATTGTTACTTTACCTTGGACAATCTACATGTCTCTCTTTAGAGAGTTCAAATACGAATTTATTTTCACAAATATCCTCAATCTGGAGGTATTACTCCATTGGATACGATTACTTCCCTCTTTAATTACAGAGCCACTATTCATCCTATTTGTCGTTGGATTTTTTTATCTTATATTTAAAAAGAAAGATTCATTATCCTATTTTCTTTTAATATGGTTCTCAATTTTTTACCTTTTTCCCCTCATGGAGAACATTGCTTTTACAAAAATTTTAGAAAGCAAATGGAATTTTCTGAATTCCGGTGCTGGGGGGAGAGCTATTCTTCCTCTTATGCCGGTTATTGCAATTATTATTGCCATTTTTGTAGAAGATTTCAGGAAAAAAACCAATATTCAATTCACATATGTTTCTACCGTATTTTTTCTATACTTATCTCTATTTAACTTTAATTTCACTCAGGATTCTCTTACATGGAAATCAAATGGGTCATATTTAATTCCCCAGTATACTTCATCGACAATTACACCTTATTATCCCTATCTCCCCTATGATGACATCTTTTTTTATTTTCAACAGAATATAGAATCCAGTACTAAGATCATAACACCTATTAGCAATGAGCCTTCAGGTTTTTACTTAAAAAAATATGATCTGAATAACCGGATTTTAATTGAAAAAATAAATCTCAAAACATCAGAATATGCAACTGATTTTTTATTTGATTACTGTATTAATAATGATGTAGGATATGCTTTACTTTTTGAATGGCAGGTCTCAAAAAGAGAAACAAATGAGGATTTAATAAAAAATATCCAATATGAATCCGATAAATTCCGTTTGCAAAAAGAGTTCTTTTATAGAAACGGAAGTGTCTATTTATACAAGTGTGGAAATTTCAATTGATACACTAATTTAACATTTAAAATGGGAGAATGTAATAAAAACTATTCATTGTTGAATAAAATTAAATTTAAAGTAGTATTCCCATAGTTTTTTTCTACAATATACAAATTTATGATATAATTGTTGAAATGTTTTTTCACCTAAGAATCTAGTAATCTCTTAATTATCGAGGGATATTCTGTTATTTTATGAGCGATGCTATTCTGGATTGCACATTCAAATGTACAGTGGCACCTTTTGTCTTTTATAAATTGTCGGATTTCTCTAGCGTTATAACTATTCCACATAATTTTAAAGTTATAGTTATGTTTTCGCAGGTCACCAATTTTTTTCCCTAAAATTTCACACGGAAATACATTGCCAATATCATCAATTACAGCCATTTTATCTCCAGCAACACAAGGAATTATCATTCTATCTTCTTCAAGAGTTTGAATTATTATCTCTCTAGTTCTATATCTAATTGAATTATTAAAGTTTAAAATAAATCCCTTTAATGCCCCCCTATAATTCGAAATTTCTTCTAGACGATTAACCGCTTTTTTGTAATTCTTGATTGAAACTATATTAGATTCAGGGTTAGTACCTGCCCCGCGTACATAGGTTAAAGTATGGCTTTTGATATCAAAGTTTTCAAAAACATATTCAATAACGTCTGTTATTTTATCTTGATTGAAAGAAGAAAATGTAGTATTTACTGCAATCTCAAGATTGTTATAATCTTTTTTTAATCCATCTAGTTTTTGATAAGTATTAAGTAGATTTTTGAAGCAACCTTTAAGATTTCTTATTTTATCATGCTCTTCATTTAATGCATCAATTGATAATGGAATTTTTAAATTTAAATTTGGACATTTAATTAATATATCTTCTACTTTCCTTGTAATAATCGATGGTAATGATCCATTAGTTGGAATACCGATATAGCGGGTAGAGTTATTATCATAAAATAATTTGCAAATGTCATCTAAATCCTTCCTTAAAAATGGCTCGCCTCCTGATAAAGTTAAATAACTTATAGATTTTAGATTTTTTGAAATCTTGTTAATTTCTTCAATAGAAAGTTTTTTCCTTACTGAATAATTATTAATGTTTTCTAGATTAAAACACATTTTACATCGTGCATTGCATTGGGATGTAACAAAAAATATTAAGTAGGAAGGGAGACCACCATTTAAGAAAAATTGGATTTTGTTAATCTCATCAGTTACTCTCAATTATTATCACCTATTCTTTTCGAATTACTAACCCTACTAACCCTAGAATTGATGTTATTGCACTCAATACTAAAGTTATAGAAAAAATATAATTTATTCCAATAGAATAAATGAAAAATTTAAATCCTTTTTCTTTTAAAATAAAAGCAAATAAGCCGCCGTTCAGCATTAAAAATGATAATATTAATAATATGTCTAAATATATCAGAGAATTATAAAAAATCCCCATTATTGCTAATAGAAGAATTAGAAATGAAACACCGGCTAAAATTCCCCTATCAACTGTAATATCAACGCTGTCAAATTTTTTCCTTCTAATAAATATTTTAGTCCAGTATATATTTCTTCGAAATGTTTTTTTTATCGAAGAAATTAAATTAGGAAAATGATGGCTAACTTCAATATCCTTATTAAAATAGATCATATGTCCTTTTTCCCTCAATCTGTAACCTAATTCATAGTCTTCAATATCAGCCTTTTTATAAATTGTATCAAATCCTCCAACATCTTCCAATGCACTTCTTTTTATTGCCCCTCTATTAGTACTAAAAAAATCAATATATTCTCCAGTAGTTTTTTTATACATGTAATACTTCCACAATGCCCAATAATTGGGGGTAATTCCTTTGTTTATGGATTTTTTTGTACGCATCCCAATAATTGCAGATATATCCTTCTTCTGTTCAAAAGTATCAATAATTTGTTGCAAGTTTTTTGGCTGAATCTCAACATCCGCATCTATAAAAAAAAATATATCCCCTCTAGCTTTTTTTATTCCTATGTTTCTTGCATAAGCTGGCCCCTCTTTATTTGAACGATATATCTGAACTTCATATTTATTAGCATGGCCTAAGGTATCGTCAGTACTACCATCATCAACTAAAATCACTTCAAAATCTTTGTAAGTGGATAAGAATATTGAATTTAAGCACGCATTTATTCTAGTTTCTTCATTCAATACAGGAATTATAATTGAAATCATTAAGTAAATTACTTTTTTTTTATATCATATAATTATAATTGGGAATAAATAATAATATTCGTATACGCTACCTTAAATATAAATACATCTGCTTCTTTTAGTATTATTCAAAAGCTATCTTAAAGTGGATGTATAAAAGATAATATTATGAATAAAAACTAAGAGATGCTTTATCAACTATCTAACCTAGTTGAATAATTGGGTATGTTTTATATTTACGGTGAAGATTAATATGCTGTTACAAGGAGAGTTTTAAAGGATGCGAGAATACATTGTCCTTTTGAAGTTGAGAATAGTTTTCCTTTTGGTTTTTGTGTCATTAGTGGCAACTATAGTCGCCTCTAAAGGCGTCTTTCAACCGATGAAGATTCTTATTTTAGCCTTTGCTGGAGCTTTAGCATCTGCGGGAGCAAGTATCCTTAACCATTATTTTGATCGAGATATTGATGCGTTGGCCGATAGAACCAAGTATCGGCCCCTCCCTTCAGGAAAAGTCTCCCCTCATAAGGCTTGTTGGATTGGAATCATTCTTGTCGGAATGGCTCTTATTGTCTCTTCTCAACTAAACTATTTAACCACTGCTTACATCTTTGCTGGAGCCCTTGTTTATGTTCTAGTTTATACAGTCTGGCTGAAACGACGTAGTGAAGCCAATATAGTTATAGGTGGCGTTGCTGGCAGTTGTGCTGTTTTGGCAGGTTATTCTGCTATGGGCGGAAATACCACTTTAGCTGCCATCCTTATTGCCCTGTTGGTATTTTTATGGACTCCGCCGCACTTCTGGGCATTTGCAATAGTTCATAAATCTGGATATCAAAATGCGCATGTGCCCATGCTTCCTGTTACTCAGGGTAATGAACGAACTGCGCGCCTGATTCTTATGCACACCATTCTTCTCGTCCAGGCTTCTCTATTGCTTTACGCTTTAGGTTACTTTGGCATTTTGTATCTGATAATTGCAGTTGTTTTCGGCCTTGTCTTCATAACTACAAATATAAAATTAATGTTAGATCCAACTAAAGGCCGAGCATGGGGGAGTTACAAACTCTCAGGCATTTATTTAGTGGTTCTTTTTACTGGCATGCTTTTGGATACATTAGTCAAACTAACCTAGTATTGTTATACAATCATATTATTTTCGTTTAATAATCCAATATACCTAGATAATTAGAAAGATAGTCCAGAAAAAATATCTGTTATGCAAAAATTACTTGATAATATGTGGGTGCTCCTATTATTTAGTACTCTCATCCTAGATGTCGTATACGTAGATTATGGTGTAAAAGATTTAGGTGAACACCTTTTTTTTACTTTCATAACGATATTTTTTTAATCTAAACCTACTATTGATACGTTTGGAGGTAAAATATTTGATTAAAGATGTTAAGGATCTTCAGTATTATTGGTTATTTTTTGCTGTATCCGCCCTAATATTTTCAGGTGTATTTGCCTTTCTCGCCGCTATGACACGGACACCAGCTGTTAAACTTCTTCCTAATGTTGATTACTTCCAGATTTCTATTGTTGCGCATGTGATATTCTCACTTACAATCTGGTTTCTTGGTTTTATGGGTGCCCTGTGGATTTATACATTACCATCAAATACTAAGTCTCATCTGTCAAGTTGGTTCAGAGGTTTTTGGATTTCCGTAATCGGAATGTTACTTATAGGAGTTTCCTCTTTTTTTGGTATTGGCAATCCTATATTGATAGATTATGTCCCTATAATCGATCATCCGATATTCTTTATTGGTTTGTTTTTTTTAGCTTTGGGTATTTCACTTACGATTTATTGTTATATCAAACTTAAAATTCTCGATAAAAATAGCAATCTTGATATTCCTAGTTATGGAATGCTTGTAGTATCTGCCATAACTATCATTGCCTTCGTTAGTGTCTTCTTCTCTGCCATTGTCAACGGTCTCTCGAATTATAAGTCTCTTTTTTGGGGGCCAGGGCACATAATTCAATTTGCTAACACTCTATCTATGATTGTAGTCTGGTTTATTCTTTTAGAAAAAACTATTCAGGGTAGAAGCAATGAACATACGGTTAAAAAACTCTTTCTAGTTTTTCTTTTCGCTGCTTTGACATTACCTATAATATACCTCTTTCCCACCTTAGATCAAATTCGTCTCTTTACTCTAGGAATGGCCGTTGGCCTTGGAATTCCCTCATTTTTCCTAGCACTTATAGTATTAAAATCCCTAGTGGAACATTCTAAAAATAGTCTTACTACCAAAAGATTTCCGTGGGACAATCCAGCATTTTCATCTCTTATACTTTCTATTTTGTTGTTTGGTGTTGGCGGTATTATTGGTGTCCCAGGATTGGAAAGCAACCTCAGAGTTCCTGCTCATTACCATGGAGCCTTGGGAGCAGTAACAATGGCCTTCATGGGAATGACTTCAGTTATCTTGCAACGCATGGGAATAAAAGTTTATAGCGAAAGGATTGCGAGGTATCAACCCTACTTATATGGCCTTGGACTTTTAGTTATTATAATCGGGCTATTTTGGGCAGGTTCTTATGATGCACCTCGAAAGGCATTCGGATATGAAAATCCTTTAACGGTACTTGCAATGAACCTAATGGGAGCAGGTGCAATTGTTGCGGTTTTAGGGGGTGCCTTGTTTGTAGGTAATACAATGATTTCCCTACTTAAAGGATTAAATCAGATTATCAATAAGTGAATTTAATTGGAGTTAATGGGCAAGATACAATTCAAAGTTTATAAATATAATTCTCTAACTTCTTCACTTTTTCACAAAAAGATTTGTTGATTTCTTTAACTATCCAAACATCAGTTTTTTTTAATTATTTGTACACAATTTATCTCCCAAACATCTTGGGATTTGATTTCTCCACTTTCATTGATTCATTTGATAAAAATAGTAGTGTAATTATCATTGCTAGAATCAATACAATTTGCATAATCTGTGTGTATATTTCCAAAGTAGAACCAAATTTCTTCTCTACAAAAATTGACCATAATCTAGGTATTAAAATTATTAAAAAGGAAGGAATTGCTATTTCAGATTTTTTATAATACAATGCGTAGAGTATTGGAATCACAATTATCCAAGAGAAATATGCTACATGAACCTTGTTAGCAACTAAATAAAACGCAGTCATTATAACTATGGTGGAAGACCAGCTTAAGCCTCTCCTTATTACCATTGTATAAGCGAGTAATAAACCTGCAAACATCAGTGGTAATGAGATGGATATTGGAAAAGATGACACAAAGATAATCACCTCTCCATATCTGGGGATGTAATCTGAAAATAATAGTATAGGACTAAAATCCCCATACAAAGATGCTGGGAATATATAAGCCCATTTAATTATCCCTAATCCCCAATAATAATATGCGATGATGTGGATTAATAAGAATGTTATCCCACAACTTAAACCTGCGATAATACGGTCTTTTATTCCAAAGTTCAATTTTGATATTAAAAATCCAACAAATACTATGAGTGGAATGAATTTCAGAGATGCTAAAATCCCGGTGGATATACCAGCTATTAAAACAATTTTTTTCTTAGAACTATCATCGGTTTTGTCTATTCTAAAAAATAGGTAGGAAATTAAAAGGATTGTAAATACTACAAAAATGTCTGTTGTAAGCATCGTAATTGCAGTGTACCATAAAAGAGGGTTTAAGGCAGTAATTATCCCTACCGTGCATGCATATCTGCTGTCTTGAAATAAATCTTTTCCAAATGCTACAGCTACCAGCACCGTTCCAATATAAAAAAGGAACAATAGGAGGTTTATTGCAAAGGGATTGCTGTAGATAGTTAAACCTGCTATGAACAACATCAAAGTTAGAGGCCCATACATTGGAGGATGCCAGGTCTCATACAAATTAGTGTTAAAAGGATCTAAACCATGTAGGGCTAGATCCAACCAAGTTTTATAATAATCTAAAATAGGCCCTGCACCACCAACCTCATCGAAATAGATCGATTGAATAATATAATTGAATGTAAAGAACACGATGCTGATAACGGCAGGAACGATATAATAGTAATATTTTAATCTTAAAATTCCTATTTTATCATAAATATGGGTCAAAAAAAATGGCCTATAAAAAATAATCACAATTAGCAATAAACATATAAGATATGCTAATGTGAGTAAGTTTTGGAGAAGTAAATAATTTACGTTCATTTTTCAGCTCTTGTATTTTACGTTATTATCCAAATTCTACCTTTTTTTTCATCTCTTCGGTTCACTTTTTTTATTAGTCAACTTTTTTTTTAAAAACTCCAATTAAGCTAACACCGAAAGGTAAGTTAATGTTATTTTTAATTAGAGTATTTTCTAACCTTAGAACAGATAAAAATATTTTATTCAGGCAGGGATGCAATTTCCATATATCTGATGTTTTATTTGTTCTTCTAATATAAACGATCTTTTTCATTAGCCTAAACACCATTATTGGTGGAAATAAGAAAGTGTTCCAGTAAGTGAATCTTTTAATGATAAATCTATTGTTTACCAAGTTTAAAAAAGCCTTTTTTGTATACCTCCGTAAATGTCCCAAACCTACATCATGCCCACTAAATAACAATGGTATAGCCGGAACAGATATTATTAAATGCCCTCCTCCGTTCATTACAGTAAAAACTTGTTGAACACTTTTTTCATCGTTTTCTAGATGTTCAATAACGTCTAGCATAAGTACAATGTCGAAAACATCCTCTCTAAAAGGTAGGTTCTCAGCATCGCCTCGAATAAGTTGGATAGTATCTGATTGTACAACCTTGCTCAAGGTCTCTTTTGAGATATCCATTGCAATCGTTTTCCCAAATTTACTTATGATTTCTAGGTCTTCACCTGTTCCACAACCAACATTCAATATTATATTCCTTCCTTTTTTACAGATTAATTCCAATAAGATGGAATGTAATTCTATTTTACCAGCAAACCACCAATAATCTTCGCCGATATCCTGTCTTCGATCTTCTAAATCCATTCACATTACCTTCACTTTTCAAGGAATTTTCTTATCAGAATATATACTCCAATTGGAAGTAGAGCACTGGTTAGAAAAAAAATTGCAACAATAGCTCCTCCTAATGGTTTCTTAGATATATCCTGAATTCTTATCTTTAAGAGACTAACAAGCATTTTTGGCGCAGTCGTTAGACAAAATTGAGGAAGATTAATCCAGAATGTAGAATCCTTCTCATGTTTCCAAGTTACTGGGACTTCCTTTATTCTATAACCTTTAATTAACGCTAACCAAAGAAGTTCCACATCCCATTCAAAACCATTAGATTGTGTTTCCATAGCAATCTCTTTTGCTATATTTGTTTTCATCGCTTTACATCCACATAGCGTATCTGTAACATTCAAACAAAACAAAATTTGCACTAAAGAATTGAAACTTCTACTTGCAATTCTTCTGCTCAAAGGTTGTTTTATTGTTATATTGGAATTAGGATGATACCTTGATGCAATTGCTAAAGTTTTGTTTTCAGCAGAACAAAATACTCTTTCAATGTCTTCTGGACTTATAGACTCATCAGCGTCAATAAATCCTGTTATATCGCCTTTTGAATTTAAAAAACCAGTTTTTATGGCGGCCCCTTTACCCATATTTCCCTTGTGTTTTATGACTTTAACTCCATAGGATTTTGCTATTTCTGCAGTCTTATCCTGGGATCCATCATCTACCACAATTATTTCATGTCTTTCAAATTCAGATACAATATTTTTCAACAATTTTTGGATTCTTGTACCCTCGTTATACGCTGGGACAACTATAGTATATTTCATAATTTCTTTTCAATTTAGATTATTCAATACCTTAAAAGTTTCTTTACTATTTTTTCTTATCTGTTTTTCGTATTTTAAATTATACTCGTGACAAGTTTTAAATATCAACATATAAATAGAGACTTTTTTAATTAATAATCAATTTATCAAGGAGTATTTAGAAACGTTAAAATATTCAATAATAATCCCGATTCATAATGAAGCAGAAAATATTGAAAAATTAGTTTTAGAAATTTATGATTCTTTACAAAAAGAATCTCTAGGTATATTTGAAATAATTGTTATTAATGATAATAGTACGGATGATAGTAAAACCATATTATCTGAACTGAAAAAAAAAATTAATGAACTAACTGTAATTCATAGAACTGAGAATAAAGGTGTGGGGCTTTCTATTCGGAAAGGGTTAGATAAGTCAACAGGGGATGTAATCGTAACTCTTGATGGAGATTTATCACATAATCCTTCGGAAATACCTAATTTGATAGATGCCCTTAATGATTGTGATATGGTGTGTGGATCGAGGTATACCCAGGGTGGAAAGGCCGATATGTCCCTAGGTAGATTAGTGGTCAGTAGTTTATTCAATATTGTTTTTAGGAATTTATTAGGATTACCTGTTAAGGATTTTACGTCAGGTTTTAGAGCATATAAGAGAAGCATTATTGAATCAATTAAGTTCACTAGTAATGGATTTGGGATATATATCGAAGTACCTATCAAAACATTTCTAGCAGGGTTCACTATCAAGGAAATACCAATTAGATATCGTACCCGATTTAGGGGTAAATCTAATCTTAATTACCTCAAGCAAGGGCCGGAATATAATAAAGTCATAATTAATGCATTAAAGTTACGAATTTTTCCAAATGTTTTAGCAGAAATTGAACCTAAAAAAATTAGAAACATTTACTATAACTTCTCTCCTGATGTAGACACGCTCGCCGTTAAAAGTAATAAACTAGTTCAAAGAAAATGGCATGAAGAAAAATTAGATAATGTTTTAGAACAACTTGATTTAAATGAGAAACGTATTTTAGATTTAGGATGTGGTAGCGGGGGGTTAACATTTAGAGTGTCTCAAAATAGTAGAAATACTAAGATTATCGGTCTAGATTTTAATGATAGAGCTATCAAGTACGCAAATAATAAGAAATTAAAAGACAAAAATAAAAAACTCCAATTTATAGTTGGATCAGCAGAAAAATTACCCTTTAAAGATAATTGCTTTGATACTGTTATTGGTCTTGATATCTTAGATCATTGTATCTCTTATAAGGAAGTTTTAGGTGAGATTTACAAAGTAGTAACTCATGGTGGCAGAATATTAGTCACAACTGAAAACAAAAAGTCATTATGGCCTATTGTTGAAAAAATCTGGGATAGATTTGGGCAGAGCAGAAACTATGGGGAGACACATTTAATCTGTTTTGATAAATATAGTCTGGATCAAACCATTAAAGATGCAGGATTTGATTTTCTCAATATGTATACCATCCATAATATCCGAACCTTTTTTCATGTTTTCGGTGAATATTACCCTAAACGAATTGATAATTTTATGAAAATAAACTGTCTTGGTCTTACACTCGTATATGTTATGAAAAAACCAATTTAATTATGCTGGTAATTATCTTACTATTGGCTTTTAAATTAAAACTGCAACAAATTTTTAGGCAGATCCCTTAGCAGATATAAAAACATTAAAGTAAATTTATCTAAATATAAATATAAATATAAAAAAATTTTTTTAAAGTGTCCAATTTGAGAAATAGGAAATGATAATTTGAAAAAAAATAAAAATATCTTTATCCTTAAAGAAATTATTATGGAAAATAGGTATCGTGATGATCTGTTACCTATTCTTTGTTTGTTTTTACTTTCATCTATTTTCTTCTGGAAAATTATAGTTACACCTTATAGTATGATCTACTTTAGTTGGTCAGATATACTGCTTGGAACTACCACTGTCTCACAATTTTATGATGATGTTACGCTTTTTTTTTATCCTGCATTTTATTTTGCCAACGAATTGTTTAGGGGGGATGGTATCCCCCTTTGGAATTCTTATATCAATAGTGGATATCCTTTCATTGCCGATATTCAAGCTGCCATGTTTTATCCTTTTCATATCTTCCTTGGATCTATTTTACCTGCATATTTGATATTTGGGTATAGTTACCTTTTGCACATATTTCTTGCAGGTTTTTTTATGTATCTCCTAACTAAATATATCGGACTTGACAGATTTAGCTCTTTAGGATCTGCAATTATTTTCATGTTTAGTGGATTTTTAATCGCTAATGTTTATGTTGGCCAATACACCGTGGTTACCTCGTCAATTTGGATTCCATTGATTTTCTTGGTATTCATCATTGCAGTAAACAAAAAATCTTTGTTCTATGGTTCTATTACAGGTCTTTTCTTGGGATTTCAAATTTTAGCTGGACATACACAAATTCCTTTTTATACCATTTTCGCATTGGTACTTTATCTTTTATTTAGATATCTCATTACTATTAAGGAATTAAATTTTGACCATGGGATAAAACTTATATCCATTTTCATTTTAGCAGTCTCTTTTGGAGTATTATTGTCTGCAATACAATTTTTTCCTGCTTTTGAGTTTTCAAAATATTCAACTAGAGCTGGTGGAATATCTTATGACTTTGCAACTAGCAGTTCATTTTCTGTTAAAAGCATCGCTACATATTTTCTTCCGAACTTCTTTGGTAATCTTAGTGATAATTCGTATTGGAACATTGGAAGGTGGGGGGAACTTTACCAATATATGGGAATTTTACCTTTAATTCTGACTTTAATTGCTATTTGGTTTAAGAGGGATAATAAGTTTGTAATATTTTTCTCTATCCTCTCTTTTTTTTCTTTCCTTTTAGCTCTTGGTGCTAACTCCCCAATTTATTGGTTAGTGTGGAAATTCATCCCTGGATTTGACATGTTTCGAGTTCCATCTAGGATCCTAGTTTTATTCACTTTCTCTGTTTCTATATTATCCGGTTTTGGCTTTAATTTTTTAAAAGAGAATCATAATTTACACGAAATAACAAATATTAATAAAATTCTAAAAACATTAATGGTAGCATCGATTTTTCTAGGGATTATAATATTATTCTATTACTTTGGCCGAGAATATACTATCAGTTTCGGACGAGATATTGCTACTCAAAAGTATTTTGATTCTTATGGAAAATTCCCCCTTCACCCACCTTTAGATTACTTTCTGTCTAAAGTTGATTTAATATTTACAAATATCCTGTATGACCTTATCTTCCTTATATTTTTAATAGTAGGTAGTATCGGCATTATTAAATCTCAAATAAATAAAAAAATTAAAATTAACCATTTTAATGCAATTGTCATATTTTTTATTTTATCTAACCTATGGTTTTATCATATGGAATTCATTGATACAGAGAATCCAAATGAGATTTATTATGAACCCGAATATGTTTCATTTATTAAAGAAGATCCTGGTCTTCATAGAATTTTTAAATTTGGAAATGTATATCCCAATAACTTTCAGATATTGTACGAAATCAATGATGTTGGCGGGTATAATCCCCTTAATATAGCACATTATTCAGAATTTTTAAGTAATATACGTCCTTTATCAGATAATAATAATCATCCAATCCTAAGTTTATTGAATGTTAAATACATAATTACATCAGAAGAACTAAAAAATAGTGGATTTAACTTAGTCTATAAAAGAAAAGGAAGCTATGTCTACGAAAACGAACAGGTTTTACCTAAAGCATTTGTTCTATGCAACTCTAAATTGATGGATTCACAAGATATATTATCCCAACTAAAAAATAAAGACTTTAATCCGACAGAACAGGTCTTACTGGAGCATCCTGTAAGTTTTTATCAGTCGAAGAGTAATTTAATGTCTAGTAATGAAAATTGTAATGAGAAGAGATCGGATATTATCAGCATAATAAAATACTCTTCAAATGAAATACTAATTGAAACAAACACTACCCATCCCGGATTTTTGGTTTTAAGTGAAATCTGGTACCCTAACTGGGAGGCATATGTTGATGGTGAATCAAGGTATATATCTAAATCGTATTATACCTTAAGGTCTATTCCTTTGGAAGAAGGAAACCATTCAATTAGATTTATTTTTAATCCCATTTCATTCAAAGTTGGTTTTTGGATAACAACTTTAACAGCCACATTATTAGCTATAATTATAGGTATCCGAATTAAGAAGGTTCGTATCTTTCCTTTTCATTGATTATCAGATTAGGGATTAATACGCTGCAAGATCTAACGATAGATTATAAATGACAATTCTTAGAATTTTTGGAACCATAATGGATTTAGTTTATCATTTTAAAAAAAAGTAAGTATGCATATATTCCAGTTAATATTACCAGACTAAGTATCCCAGAGAGTATTAGTCGAATGTCAATCTTTTTTAATTGAATTGCTAGAGAGATTAATAATAGGGGGAGAATAGCAAGGAGGTACTTATCGGAAATCCATGAGTAAACAGGCATCATTAAACTAAAAATTAAGATACTAATTAGGAATACTTTATCCCATTTGTAGTATTGAAATTTGTTTAGATGGAACAGAATAATAATCCCTACGTACCATAGTGCTAACAATGGGATGACCTTAAAAGGACCTAAAACTGCATCAATTGTAAAATATAGGATACCATGGGCAGGGGAATCAAAAAGTGGGGGTGCAATTACAAATAACGGTAGGAGGAGGAGAGGGTAAAATATTCCTTTCAAAGATAGATGGGGGCGGAATAGGGTAATCAGAGGGATACAATAGAAAGCTAATATAGCTAAGTGATAGTTGAGGGCAGAAAAACTAGGAGCATTTGGTAATCCTAAAATAGCTTGAGGATTTGCTGGGGATAAATGCCAATCCCAAAGATAAAATAAAGGTAAAAACATTGCTATGGATAATAATGCTCCAATAAACATTGAATCAGTATAAAGCTGAGATCTTTTTTTGAAAAATAAATATATAATTATTGATATAGGGAAAAATAAGTAGAATTGTCTTGTTAAAATAGCTAGACCAGCAAAAATACCTAGGAGCAATGCATTCCTTTTATTGTAATAAAATAATGATAGCATAAAAAAAAAGATTGAAATTGAATCAGATAAAATTAAAAAAGATGTGACATAAAAATAGGGATTTAACAAAAGTATTAAGGACAGATGTAGGGGATTAACAGAGCTATTATATTTTTTTAAAATTGATTTTGCAATTACGAAGAATAGAAGAATAGATCCGAATCCAAAAAGGACAGATAATACTCTTAGTTTCCAAAGATCGAATCCGAAAATTTTTCCCCAAACACCAAAAATAATTGCAGATAATGGAGTACTATCAAATTGATTATAACTTTTCAGTTCATCTATGGAGGGGAGGTAATTATCTCCGAATTCCGTTGAAATTGAATAATAAGGGGCTTCATCCCAAATTAAAGGGTATCCAAGTTTAGTTATTAGTATCCCCAGTATAAAAGGGAGTGAAAGTACCAAAGGAGGAATAAACTTTTGAATATTCATAAAAATTACTCGTTTAAAGTTATTATGTAATTTATAACGGAATTTACTAGTTTATCATCATTTTTTATAACTTCGTTACCAAATTTATTCTGTGTTAAGATATTTTCTAAATTATCTAAATCATAAATGGGGAATACTAATGTTTTATCCTCCATAGCTTTAACAAAGTCAATCTGCTGGTCATCAATTACTTCTCCATATTCTTTGATTCTTGGTACTGTTATAATCGGTGTATCCTCTTTCAAAGCAGTTATAACTGAACCTGTTCCTCCATGAGCAACTATCACCCTTGCGTTTTTACATATTTCCTGTATCTGAGGATAAGTTTTTAATCTAAAATATTCAGTATTTTTTGGAATATACTTTGAATTACCTATTTGCATTATGACTTTTTCGTCTAAGTTTAGACTTATTTCATCCATCTTTGTTATTAACCTATCAAATCCGATGCTGTGCATGCCTATAGTAACAAATATCAAAATACTGCGCCCCGAAATCTTGCTTTATGTCCATATTTTGTTAGAAGTGATTCCCATTGAACTAGAAAAATATCTGATAAAGGATAAACAATCCTGCCAGTATGGGAAGGTTGCATTATTCTGCATAAACTCTCGATGAAAATAGTTCTTATCCGGAATATCTTGGCTATAATGAAAACTGGTATGGCAATTTCAGCTCCAGTACTCAATATTATGTCAGGCTTCTCTTTCCTAAGAATGTGAATAATACCCGGGATAATAGCTAAAAAACGAATAGGATTTCTACCTATATTCTGTATAAGATACCTATTATCTAAATCACGTGTTCGTACTGTGTCATAAGTAATAAAAAATTTTTCATGCCCTTCAAATGCTTTGGATAACTGTAAAATTTCTGTTAAATGTCCACCATGTGAGCAAACAAGACAAATCTTCTTCTTTTTTGGAATATATGGTAATTCCTCATGTAACTTGGACGTATTTAAGATTTTTATGCATTCTTTTGAAAAACTAAACAAATCACCTTTTTCTATTAATTTTCCATTACCACTTATAATCTCTTTATGAGGTCCAATATCAAATACGACAGCAGGCTTTTCGCATGCCTGCGCTTCAGCTAAAGGTAGGTTAAAACTCTCCCAATAGGATGCTGTTACGTACAAGTCAGCAGCACGATAATATTCAACAAGCTCATCTTGTTTTATAGAATCAACAAATTTAATCGAGCTGTCAGCCATTTTCCGTATTTTAGTAGAATAATACTCGTAGGAGTGTTCTCCAATTATAATCAGATTAGACGTAGGTAATCTTTGCTTAATAAGTTTGAACACTTTAATTAATATGTCAATCTTTTTTTGAGGGGCAATTCGCCCTACAAATAATAATAAGGGTCCATCAGTCAACCCATATTTTTTCCTAATATGCGCTTTCGTTTCTTGACAGGAGCTAGGTAGGTTATTAAATATATTAGTATTAATTGTATTATACTTGACATGGCTATCTAGCCCAATTTGTTCCTTTAGTTCCTTCTTTGCGAAATTGCTTACCGATATAACCTCGTCAACATTTCTTGTTGTTAGCCAATTAAGCCATATATAAAGTTTTAGATAAATCCTCTCGTATAGTTTCGGAAAATGCTCTGGTGGATTAGTACCGTGATTGTAGAATACATATCTAGTTTTATAAATTTTTTTAGAAATAGATGCTAACCAGTTCATTGGATATAGATGACTAATTACTAAATCATACTCTTTGAGTTTTGGTATCCATTTTATAATCTTTATAATATCTAAAGGAAATAAAAGGCGATAAATTCTCTCAAAAAAACTTCCTTTATTCATCCCTAATTTGAAAATTTTTACACCTTTAATTTTAATATCGCCTTCCAGAGCAAATATAGATACGTCGTTTCCCTTTCTTAGTAGTTCCTTAGTTTGGAGTTCTGCTACTCTAGCGTCACCACTATACTTTGAGAAATTTGGAACTAGAATGGCTATTTTCATTTTTGAGTCCATATAAATAACAATTTCTAATTTATCTTCCACATATAAAACTGTAACTTTTTGAAAAATTAGATGAATTTTGAAATGAAATAGAGGAATCTATAAATATGGATTTTTTTTTAATGCATATAATATGAAAATAGCACTACTTAACCCCCCTCATAAGTTTAGGGTGAGTAGGTCAAGTAGATGGCCTGAGCACACCAAGAGTGGAACTTTGTATTACCCTTTCTGGCTAGCCCATGCTACTGGAGTCATACAAGAAACGGATCACAACCCACTACTTCTTGATAGTATTGCGAATGGTTGGGGATTTCAAAAAACAATCAAGAATTTAGATCGGTTTAACCCTGAGCTCCTTGTTTTAGAAACTTCTACTCCAACACTCATTAGTGACCTTAAGTTTGCCCATGAGTATAAGAAAGAAATTGGAGGTAAGGTGGCTGTAGTTGGTACACATGTAAGTGCGCTTCCTGAAGAAACTCTTAGACTAACAGATGATATTGATTTTGTTTTTAGGAATGAATTTGACTATACGACACCAGAACTAGCAGAAGTAATTGAAAAAAAGGGTAAATTGAGAGATGTCCAGGGTATTTCCTACAAACAAGATGGAAGAATAATCAACAATCCTAACCGAAAGATTATTCAAAATTTGGATGCTCTTCCTTTTGTTTCACCTGTTTATAATGAGTTTTTAAATATTCAGGATTATAGGTACGCTCTAGCTAGACACCCTATGATACAGATTAAGAGTAGTCGAGGTTGTCCAAGTGCATGCACTTTCTGCAATGTTCCACAGACATTCACGTACAGGAAGTATAAAACTAGATCATCAAATAATTTTGTTACAGAACTTGAATGGGTAAAGGAAAACCTACCCAATATTAAGGAGATATTCATTGAAGATGATACTTTCACAGTTAATAAGCAGCGTGTAGTAGATATTTGTAAGTTAATAAAAAATAAGAATCTCGATTTAACATGGTCTGCTAATGCAAGAGCTGACGTCCCATTGAAAGTTCTTAAGACAATGAAAGATGCTGGATGTAGGATGTTGATTATAGGCTATGAAAGTGGAAATCAAAAAATATTGAATAATGTTAATAAAGGGATAAATCTTAATCAAGCAAATGAATTTACAAAGAATGCTAAAAAGGCGGGGATTCGAATTTTTGGTTGCTTCATGATTGGTTTGCCAGGTGATACTAAGAAAACCATTGAGGAGACATTTCAATTTGCAAAAAAATTGAGTCCGGATATGATACAAATAGAACAAGCAGTCCCTTTTCCAGGTACAGAATTCTACACCTGGTGTAAGGACAATGGGTATCTAATCACCGAAGATTATGAGAATTGGCTAGATAAAAATGGGCAATTAAGTTCAATTGTAAGCTATCCAGGACTATCTGACGATAAAATTAAAAAAATGCGTGATGATTTAACAATGAGATTCTATACGTCTCCACAATTTATTCTACGAACATTTATGAATAATTTAACTCCTAGTGAATTTGAGAGACTCGCAAAGGCCAGTATGGCATATCTTTCATATTTAGTTAAAAAAAGACTATCGTGAATCGGATTTTTCCAATCTACATATCCCAACTATAGCTCCGCTTATCCAAGCGGCTGTTCTAAGTATAGAAATAAGAGGCAAAACCAATACTTTCAGGTTTTTAGTTCTCCAAAGTATTCTTATAGTTGCAGGAATTCCCAAAAGCAATGTTGATGATATTATCATAGTCCAACTAGAATATTGATCAGTAGCATTTTCATATATCCGAAAATGTGTTATTCGATACTTTGCATGTCCATACTGGCGTTTTAGGTAGTATCCAAGTGTTTCACTGCTGTGTTCATGAAAAACTTTCACTTTATTTGTATGGTATATAGTATATCCTCCTTTTTTAAGCCTAGCAGAGAAATCCCAATCCTCCCCTATTGCTTCATCAATGCTATAATCGATAAATCCATTTACTTTAAAGAAAATATCTCTTCTGATTCCAAGGCAAGTGCTAGCTGTAACATCTACGTATCCTTCTCCCATCTGTTCAAATCGATCTTCATATTCTAATCCGGTTATTAAACCGAGTAAGTTTGACTTTTCATAAGCTAGGGGTTCACCAGAAACAGCATCCACCTCTTTTGTCTTAAAAATTTTAACAAGTTTAGTTATAGAATCATTTTTAAGAATGCAGTCAGAGTCTAAAAATAATAGGATTTCTCCCTCTGAATTTTTGGCCCCCAGGTTCCTTTTTGATCCGACACCCTTACAAGCTTGATTAAAAATAGATATCGTTCCTGGTTTTTTCAATTCAGTTCTATCACTTATGATTATTACCTCGAAATTCTTATAATCTTGATTCTTTATTGATTTTAAGCAACGTAGGATTTTTCTATTTTTTTCCCTAAATGGTACAATTATAGATACCTTCATCTTATCTATTACACAGGGTATCTTTCTGATAAATAACTTATCTTCTATTACTAAAAATTAGAATAATAAAAAAAATTCTCACAATTCTTCACTTATGATATAAATGTTTGAAACATTTTCACTTATTTTTTTTTAATTATTCAGCATCTTAGATCAAATTATCACCAAACTTCTTTTTTTTCTAAATTTTTTATTAATAATGTCTTCACAATTTATTGGTATCCATATTTTCCATTTTAAAGTTTGTATCTCAATAAACGACAAATTTTTAAATAGGTGTTTGAAATAAGTTTTTAAATGCGTATTTCTAAAAAAATAATTATAAACTGGGGCAAACAATTGGGGATTATCTAAAATGGATAAAACTAATCTAGATTTGTACGTGGCAATAATATTAATATCTGTTGCTTTAATCTTTTTATTAATTCCACCTTTTAACAAAATATTTCTTAGAATCATACTTTCTTTACCAATTTTATTCTTTATTCCTGGTTATGTTCTTTTAACTGCTATTTTTCCAGGTAAAGAGGGTATTGATGATGTAGAGAGGGTATTATTCAGTTTAGTACTGAGTATTGCAGTTATTTCGATTGCAGGATGGGGGCTAAGTTTTTTATCTATGGGATTAACTTTGAATTATATAACTTCTTTTCTTTATTTCTTTATACTTCTATTATGTATTGTCTCGATTATTAGGAGGGGTAGGCTACCTAAAAAAAACAGATTCACCATTGATTGGTAAATAAAAATCGAATACAACTACTAGTTAATCCATCGGTTCACAAAGGCAACTACAATTGTTCGATTAATTTCTTTGGAATTGAAATTGATTAACCAGATAGGGATTTTATAGTTGAGGATATAACATATAGTATTAGGCCTGCAAATATCGCAAATATTCCACTTATTATCAATAAAAGCATTAGGAGTGCCGTTCCTAAAGCAATCTCGCTTGTTGCATAAAATATATTTACTACATTTATCCCAAAGTAGACCCCGATTATAAGGACGATTAGACCTGGAATACCAAAGAAGGTTAAGGGTCTATCAGCACCAACGAATTTCACAATAGTCAGAAGTACACTTATTCCATGACTGAATGGATTTTTTTTCGATGGGATGTTGACATTGTACTTACAGGAAATTGGAATTTCTACAATTGTAAATCCTTTTTTTGCGAGATCAATAAGCATTTCACTTTCTATTCCCATGCCTGATGTTTTAAATCGAAATGAATCAAATGTTTTTTTTGAGAAAGCACGAAACCCATTTTGAGAGTCTGAAGTATTAGATTTACTCCCTATATTTGTTGCAGTGGTTAGAAGGTTCTGCCCCAACTTTCGATATCCTGGGGCATTATTGTCTATTTCCATAAATCGAGATCCGTTTACAGCATCAGCATTACCCATAACTATGGGTTTAATCAATGTGGGTATTTCATTTGGGTTATGTTGCCCATCACCATCAAGAGTTACAAGAATATCTAATTTGTTTTTTATTGCCCAATTAAATGCAGTTTTCAGGGATACTCCTTTTCCCAAATTTTTTGGATGTTTAATAATCTCAACATCAGCTAGTGAAGATATCTCAGCGGTTGAATCTGTACTTCCATCATCCACTACTAGCACCATAGTTGCATGTTTTTTTGATTCTAATGCTACGCTGCCTATAGTCACTCCTTCGTTAAATGCAGGAATTGCAACACCGATCTTTATATCATCCATTTTATTACCTTGATTATCCTTTTCTATTATGTATATATCTTTTTAACCAATAAATCAGTATATTTTTAAACAGTATATTTTTAAATGTGTATGATTATGCGAAGTATTAATAATAAATCAATTTTCCTAATAGTCTTAATTATCATTACTTTATTTTTTTTAGTTCATATAGAAAGCATAAATACAGATGATCCATTAACCGAATTCTATGTATTAACAGAAAAAAATCAAGCTGAAGGGTATCCCCTTGATATATCTGAAGGTGCGTCTGGGGTCGTGACTGTTGGAGTTGTTAACCATGAGTTTACAAATCAAGATTATATCCTGTCAATAATATATGAAGATAAAATTAACAGATATCTAATTTCCCTTAAAAGCTCTGAAAAATGGGAGAAAAAGGTTAACTTAAATTTTGGTACCTTGGGAGATCAAAAGGTTGAGTTCCTTTTATTTAAAAGTGAGATAGAAAATAAAGAACCTTATAGAAGACTGTTTTTAAGGTTTAATGTGAGGGAGCAGGGATGAATAAGCATCTTTTTCAGCTATCCCTTGGATTGCTTGCCATCTTATTTCTATTGTATTCTAGAATTAATGTTATTTCACTGGGATTTTTTATTCCCATTTTCTTTATAATGGTTTTTTACACCTTTAGAGAACAGAGAATCTTTGGATTAGTTACCCTAGCCACAGTGGGTTCGTTGGTCCTATCTTTAAGATTCAAATACCTCACTTGGGGGGATTCCTGGAATGAGTATGCAATGATTCTAAGAATACTTGAATATAAAAGTCTAGCAATGGATGTTTATCCGTCACAACAACCAGCAATGCATTTAATTGTTGCAAATCTAGCAATGATAACTCAGATAAATCCTATGTCTTTACTGAAATTCACAATTCCAATTTTTAGCATCTTCTCAATAATCTTTCTTTATAAATTTGTCAACGACTTTTTTGGAGATAAAGATCTTGGGCTTCTCGCTAGTTTGCTCCTTCTCATTGGAACTCCTTATCTTCATTGGACAACTCAGGCAGTTAGAGAATCACTTGGAATCCCTATGTTTATAATTGGTTTCTACTTTGCCTATAAATCTCTAAAGAGTCCTAAGTTGCAGAATATTATTGTTTCCATTATCCTAATTTCTGGATTGATACTCACCCATAATTTCTCTTCAGCTATTTTCATTATTTCGTGGCTTAGTTTTTCTGTTATTTATGTTTACATTTATGGAAAAACTAGAAATTTAGTATCATCATTAGCAATATTATTATTTACTACAATTATTGCAGCAGGTTGGTGGTCATTAACTAAGGCTCCAATTAGTTATATTGTTAAATCATTGGAAATTATCTTACCTGGTAGTCCATTAATTATCCTTACAATTTCTATCACGATTATATATGCCGTTCCTTATTTTTTCCCAATATTTAATGATGTATTCAAGAAAACCTTTAATGGATTTTTATCCTTCAAAATAATAAAGGTTTTAATTATTATAATAACAATAGGTTTAGCTATTGCAGCTACTGAGCTTGTTCGTGGGAAACTATTTTTAATACTACACTATCCAATTCCAATGCTGTTCAATGGATTTTTTATGATTATTCTTAGCTTAGTTGGACTCTATTTCTCCTTGAATTTAAGAGGTCTGCCAATTCTTTTCTGGATTGCCGCAATAACGTTACCTTTTATCCTAAGTATTTTCCGCATTATTCCATTTGGAGATCCTTTACGATTTATGGACCATATCTATATCCCTTTGGCAATAGTTTCTGCAGTAGGGCTGAAGCAGATATTTATGAAAATCCCCCAACGGGGACTTCAATCAGGAATAATCGCAATGTTTGCAACAATTAGTTTGGTAACTGCTTTTCCTTCGGTCGTCTTTTGGGGGTCGATGTTTGAAAAAGGTAACATGTTATTCGATGATAGGAGTTATATCATACAACATGATACCTCTGAGAAAAAAGCAATCGATTGGATTGGTACTTATTATGTTTTTGAAGGCAATCCTAAACCAGTTATTTTTTCTGATAACTATGTAATATATGCTTCAAAATCTATAAATTTAAGAGATGAATTAATATTAGATAACCGACAATTACCTGAACCAAAGAATTTTTTTAAAGAAGACCATTCACTTGGCAGGATATACGATAATAAAAATACTTATTTCCTAATAACTGAACGTATGCACAAGTATGCAGAATTCGCCGAGGGAATGAGGCATGAGAGATATTTTGTTTCAAAGGAGACTATAGAGAAATTTAACGAAGATTCTAACTTGATTTATGATGATGGAAGTGCTAAAATCTATTACATTCATAAATAGGAGGGGATATCAATCAAAATTCTAATTTTAAAAAAAAATATTAATGGGTTATAAATTAAGAATTTAAAAAGGGCCTTAAAGTATATTTTTTTGTAATTCTTCTAACCTCTCTAATAAAATTAAATCTGCTTTACGTAATGTTAAAAGTTGGTTTTCAAAATCTTTTTTAAATCTGTACAAACGGACTTCCATTTTTTCTAATTCTTCTATCTTTTCCTGTAATTCTTTAATATTCTCCTTTAATTCCACGATTTCCTTGTTATCTATATCACTTTGTCCCATCGATTGTACCTCTTTAGTAAATAAGAATTAATCAAGATAAAATTATATTAGTTAGTTGCATAGCTTTTAAATTTAATCTCGTGTGATTTACCATTGTCACTAATGATGACAATTTTGGTCTCTAGATTATTATACCTATAAACGTTTTCAGTAATATTATTTTTTACAGAAATCACTCCTTTGCTAGTTGTTATTGTATAATTTCTTTCAATTTGCAGTACTAAACTATCTTTTTCATCTTTGGAACTATAATAAATCAAATATTCTTCCTCAGAGTTAGGTGAGAGTGTTACGTAAATTTTACCAGGGATCCCAGCTTTAAAGTTAAGTGATATTTCTTTGTATGCAATATCCAAGTTTCCGACAGCATTATAATTACGGTTAGGTGCTGCTAATCCGACAATATCTTGGGATTCCATATTTAATTTTGGCAATAGAATTTGGTTGTCCCATTCATATATCATTTCCTGAGTTTCAAAAGAGCTAGTCATCATAATTTCACCGGTGATTAGTTTTGTAGACCCTGAATCGTTAATATTTCTGAGGCTCATTTCCGACTTCCCACTAGCTTCCTTTTCCGTAGAGTTACTTATGGATTCTAAATCTTGATAGGTATTTGTATATGTCCCAATTTGGTTTAAAAGAAGAAATTTTTCGTCAGAACGAATATGGATGCTCTGATCGAATTTTTCAGGAAAAATGTTCAAGTTTCCATCGGGGCCCTGAATCATATGAGCTTCATTTGCTGTGAATGTATCAAGTAATTCCTTACTAGAACTGCCATTTTCAAAAATTCCCCAAGATGAAGATCTGGCCATAATTTCTATATTAATTATTTTCTGGTTACCCGATTTTAACGTGAATTCTCCACTTGCAATTTCAGAATTATTAAAAGTTGCAATATATTTATAAGAAGATGTTTGAGGTTCATTGGATGATATTACAAAATCTATAGGGTATTTTTTATCAACTTCCATCACCTCAGGAATCTTATCCGGATTTAAAAAATAAAGCTCAGTGTATCCTGTTGAGTTTACCGGTACGTCATCTGATGAAAACGCATAAATAACAATTAGGAAACCTACTATCGTAATACCTATTGTTGCGCGTTTAATTATTTGATCAACATCCATATCTGTCATATACTTTTAATATGAATTATTTAAGCGTTTCTTATTAGTATAGAATAGTTTTTACGGAATATCAAAATAACATCAACTTCTAATCCTTATGTTAAGGGATTTTCCATAATGTTTTTTTGATGTATTAAGGATTTACAATACATTGAATCAATATTCACGAATATTAATTTAAACATTTTTTATATGTCGAGTTAATTTCTTCAAATCTTCTCTGCCAATCCATATTAGCGGAGTATTCATATCCATTTTTAATTAGAATTATCCTTAATGAATCACTTGTTAAAACTTCTTTAATTTTTGTTGAAATTTCGTTGAGTTCGCAAAGAATACCATTTTCTCCGTTTATTATTTCCGATACACTACTATTTCTTGCGTTGACCCCTATAACAGGGGTTTTACATGCCATTGCTTCAACAATAGAAATACCAAATCCCTCTCGAGTTGAAGGTTGAACAAATATTGATGCAGATTTTATCTGTTTAATAACTTCCTTGTAGTCTATTTGACCTAAAAATTTAACTTTGTTATTTATACCGAGTGAATTTGCCATATCTTCTAATTCTCCTTTTGAAGGCCCTTCACCAACAATATTTAAAGTTGCATCGGGGAATACTTCTAGAACCTTTGGCATAGCATTTATCAAAACGTCAAGGTTTTTATGAGGGAGTAGTCTTCCTGCGTATAAAACTCTATTTTTAATTTTCTTTGATTTAATTGTGTTAATATATCGCAAGTTTATTCCATTTGGGATAATATCTATCTTCATTGGATTAACCCCAAGTTTTTTTATTAGGTTATCTTTCGTTTTAGTTGATACTGCTACAATCTTGTTTGGAAGATAGGAAGATATCTGTTCTATCGTCTTACCTATAGTGCGATATAACGCATTCTCCATGTATCTATCCCAGTATTTTCCCCAAACTTCATGCCAAGTAATTATTAGAGGGGCAGTCTCCCTCATGGCAATAATCTTAGCTGGAAAAAGATGAAGGAATGGAAATTGATTTGCTTCAATTATGTCAAATTTGTGTCTTTTTAAAATAATAGGAAACAAAGAAAAAGCAAAGCGCAATGCATCTCCTATAGATCTTCGTCCTTTCGTGTATAAGCCCTTTGGAACATTTAGGCGATGTATTTTAACTCCAAACACTTCTTCTTCTTTTGGGTAATCATACCATCGCATAGTGTAAACATGGACATCGTGTTTTTTTGCTAACCGTTTTGAAATCTCCCAGTACCTCCTCTCAGCACCCCCCATTAAATAGGGATAGAAAACATCAGATATAATACATATTTTCATTTTAATCTTTGATTCGCTTTAATAGAAGGATACTCATAAATAATCCTAAAAAAATTAATTGTATGCCGATAGCAGCAAGTGTTGAACCAAGAATTGCGGTTCTGAGCTCACTTAGTTCTCCAAATCCCCCTTTAATCCAATTCAAAACTATATTAAAATCTATTAAAAATCCAGCAAGAAATAAAATTGTACCTCCAAGTATCTCATATTCCAAAATATCATAACGAAGGAAAAATTTAGTAATTTTATCAGGTTTTACTAATCCAATCATAGATGCATAAATTTTAGCAAATAATCCAAGCGCTATAACTTGAAATCCAAGTATTACAAGAAGATTCCCAAGTATCATTGGATGAATATCCAAACCAAAATTACCAAAATTTAATGGTCCGCGAACTAAAAGTATAACCAGAACTAAACCTAGAAAAAAAAGAATGCTTCCGGGTAATATGAAAAGAGTAGTAGGACTATATAGCAGCATGAATCGTAAATGTCGCCATCCATCTTTTAATGAACTCATTTTAGTTTGTCCTGCTTTTCTAGGATGATATTCAATAGGAATCTCCGAAATTTTTAGCTCTTTGTGCTTTGCTTCAATTATCATTTCGCTGGCAAATTCCATTCCCGGAGTGCTAAGATCCAGTTTCCTCAGAGCGGGTCTAGATATTGCTCGTAGACCACAATGTGCGTCGGATATTTCTGCTTTAAACAGTAAGTTTAAAAGGAAGGAAAGGAGGGGATTACCAATGTACTTATGAGTCCAAGGCATTGCTTTTGGAAAAATCTTACCCTTCAATCTAGAACCTATTACTACATCGGAATTTCCATCTAATATTGGTTGGATTAGCGAAGGTATAGTTTCGAATGGATAGGTTCCATCAGCATCTCCCATAACGATAATGTCACCGGTCGCATTATTGAATCCTCGTAAGTAGGCATTTCCATAACCTTTATTAGGCTCAATAATTACCTTGGCACCTGCATTTCGTGCTTCTTCAGCTGATCTATCTGTTGATCCGTTATCTATTACAATTATCTCCCCAATCATTCCAATTTTCTTAAGAGCGTCTTTAGCCGTATAAATACATGAACCAACTGTTTTTTCTTCGTTTAAACAAGGCAATAGTACTGTTATTTTAGTCAATTTATCACTAGGTTAAATAATGCCTTCTTTATATATAGGTATATGGAAAGGTTTTAAATGTTTGAGGGATTATCTCGAATCATGAAGATTTCAGTTGTAGGTACGGGCTATGTTGGCCTTGTGACTGGTGTTTGCTTTGCAGACCTCGGACACAAAGTTATATGTGTTGACATAGATTCTGATCGAGTAAATAATATAAATTCGGGTATACCGCCTATTTATGAAGAAAATCTTAAGGGAATTTTAGAAAAGAATATTAAGGAGAGTCGAATTCAGGCCACTACTAGCTTGAAAAATGCTATAATGGATTCTGAAATATCCTTTGTAAGTGTTGGAACACCATCAGGACTACTTGATCATATTGATTTAAAGTATATTGATGAGGTATGTAAGGATATAGGAAAAATCATCAAAGATAAAAAAGAATATCATTTGGTAGTAGTAAAAAGTACTGTAATACCTGGAACTACTGAGCATTCTGTTCTCCCCATATTAGAGAGATATTCTGGTAAGAAAGTTGGTAAAGATTTTGGAGTTGCAATGAACCCTGAATTCCTCCGAGAGGGTAAAGCAATTCAGGATTTTTTAAATCCAGATAGAATAATAATTGGGTGTATAGATGAACGTTCCAAAATTCTTTTGCAAGAGTTATATTCCAATTTTGATAGTCCTATCTTGAATACTAATCCACGGACTGCTGAGATGATCAAATATTCGACTAACTCTTTTTTAGTTACTAAAATCAGTTTCATTAATGAGATCGGGAACATTTGTAAGCATCTGGGGATTGATGTATACGAGGTGGCTAAAGGTTTGGGGATGGACTCTAGGGTGTCGCCGAATTTTTTGGACGCTGGTCTGGGTTTTGGTGGCAGTTGTTTCCCTAAAGACGTTAAGGCATTAGTGGGTAAAGCCAAGGAGGTTTATTACCATCCAATTGTTCTAAATGCAGCACTAGAACTAAATGAGACACAACCTTTACGTATGATTGAGCTGTTAGAGCGTAAAATAAAAACTCTAAAAGAAGTTAATGTCATAATATTAGGCCTTGCTTTTAAACCAGGGACCAATGATATGCGTGAAGCTCCTTCAATAAAAATTATCCAACATCTTTTAAATCTTGGGGCCCATGTTCATGTAACTGACCCAGCAGCTTTAGACGAAGCTAAGAAGATTTTTAGTGGAAAAAATAACTTAAAATTTTATACGTCTGCGAAAGAAGCTGTTAAACAAGGTAAATACATTTTAATTGTAACAGAATGGGAAGAATTTAAGACTGAAGAATTATACAGAGGAAAAGTTGTAATTGATGGACGAAAAATAGAAGAGGCAAAAATAGCATTTGATTATGAAGGTGTGTGCTGGTAATGATTATACCATTAGATGAATTTTCCAAAAAAGGTAAGCTGGTGAAAAAAGATGAACGCTATGAAGTATACGATATTGAGATGGAGCACCTTGTTGCGTCTTTGACTATCTTATTCCCCGGTAAAACAACAACAGGTCATATCCATAATAATGTTGAAGAAGTTTATTATTTTTCTAATGGAAGTGGGTCCATTTTGCTTAATATCAAGAAATTAAAGGTAAACAGAGAAGATATCATCCTTATCCCAAAGAAAACATTTCATAGAGTTTATAATTCAGGAATTGAAGATTTAATCTTCATCAGTATCTTCGAGAAGTATGAGGGTAGAAAATGAAAGCTATAATCCCCGCTGCAGGTTTTGGCACTCGTTTCCTTCCTATTACCAAGGCTCAGCCGAAGGAGATGCTTCCAGTTTATGATAAGCCTACTATTCAATATGTTGTGGAAGAAGCTGTTGCAAGTGGAATAGAGGATATTTTAATAATAACAGGTCGTGGAAAACGGGCTATTGAAGATCATTTTGACCGTAGCATTGAGTTAGAGTTGGCTTTAAATAAAAGTGGAAAAAGTGATTATTTAAAGGAACTTGAAGAAATATCAAATATGGGGAGAATCCACTATATCCGACAGAAGAAACAATATGGGTTAGGTGATGCTATATTGTGCGGGGAACGCTTTGTTGGGGATGAACCATTTGCTGTTTTGCTAGGGGATACAATTACTTTCAATGAAATTCCATGTACTCGTAAGCTTATTGATATTTATGATAATTATAATCGATCTATTATCTCGGTAGAAAAAGTTGAAAATGATAAAATACCCAGTTATGGGATAATAAAAGGAACGTTAGAAGGAGAAGTTTATAGGATTGAGGATCTAGTTGAGAAGCCTACTATTGAAAATGCTCCTTCGAATTTAGGTATAATAGGGAGATATATCCTTTCGCCTAAAATCTTTAAGTGCATAAAACAAGTTAACCCTGGTGTGGGGGGTGAGATACAACTCACTGATGCTCTAAGAATTTTAAATGCTGACCAACAAATTTATGCATATGAATTCAAAGGAAAACGCTATGATATTGGTACCAAATTTGATTGGCTTAAGTGCTCAATTGAAATTGCGCTGTTAAATAAAGATATAGGGCCGGATCTTAGAAACTATTTAGATTATCTTCTAAATAATTAAAGGAATTATAAGATAATGAATGATATAAATAACATCAATAGTCACCTTAATAAATCAAGAATCAATTTTCATGGAAAAAAGATTCTTATAACAGGGGGAGCAGGATTTTTAGGGTCATGGATTTCCAAGGTTCTGGTTGAGCAATCTGCGATAGTAACCTGTATTGATAACTTAGCGTCAGGACTGGCATCAAATATTGAACTTTTGAAAAAAAATGATAATTTTACATTTCTGCAGCATGATATATCTACGCCTTTGAATTTAAACAAGGATTTTGATATTGTTATGCACTTGGCATCTAGAGCATCTCCCTTTGAATTCGAGAAGTATCCTATACAAATACTTAAAGCAAATACCTTAGGAATTTGGATTGCTTTAGGTATTGCAAAAAAACAAAATGCAAGATTTCTTTATACTTCTACTAGCGAAGTTTATGGAGATCCAGATCCAAATTTTATCCCTACTCTAGAAAGCTATTTTGGTAATGTCAATCCAATAGGCCCTCGAAGTTGTTATGATGAATCTAAACGTGCTGGAGAAGCATATGTTAAAGCTTATGCATTACAGCATGGAATCGATACAAGGATAGTGAGAATTTTTAATACTTATGGCCCTTTTATGAGATCTGACGACATTTATGGGCGCGTTGTTCCACGTTTTATAGAACAAGCTTTAACAGGGGAACCTATTACCGTTTTTGGAGATGGAAATCAGACGCGTAGTTTCATATTTGTTAGTGATCAAGTAGAAGGAATATTAAGACTAGCAGGCATGAACAATCTTAATGGAGAGGTAGTAAATATAGGGAATAATATTGAAACACGCATCATTGATTTAGCTAGGATTATTAAGGAAATAATTGGTTCAGATTCCGATATAGTTTACTCGCCCATTCCTGAAGATGATCCAAAGCGTCGTTGTCCAGATATTTCTAAGGCAAAAAAGTTACTAAATTGGCAACCTAATATCTCTCTTAACGATGGGCTTAATAAAACAATTTTATGGTTTAAATCAGGTAGATTCTAGCTAGGTATAACAGGATTATGATTTAATAATATATTGAATTGGGAAAATTGGAATCAGAGTACTATGAATTTAATCTTAATATATTTATTAATGGCAGTTAAATTAATGATTTACGTATGCACTCCAATAAATTTATAACTCTCATTATATTCAGCATTATCCTTTTTTTTGTTTATTATTCCATCAATTCTGCTCCCAATGTAAGTGATGAAAAATATACGTATTTGGGCAGTCTAACTTGGTATAATCAATATGATGATGCTGTAGAAGTTTCTCTTGGGGAGGATAAACCTATGCTCATTTATTTTTGGGCTATTTGGTGTAAATATTGTGAGAATTTACATACCGAAGTTTATCCAGACTTTGAAGTCTCAAAGTACTTACAGGAAAACTTTACACTTTTAGCTATTGACTTGGATGAAGATCAGGAATTTTCCAAAAAATTTGGTGTTCAGTTCCCTCCGCATTTGATATTTTTATCTTCAAAAGGTGATGTTATTACCCGCATTCCTGGAGGGATTTCTAAAGAAGAATTTTTATTCGTATTAGAGAGAATTGCAAAACATAAGGGATATGATATAGACCTTTCATCTAATAATCTGGCTCAGACGAGGGAGAGATGAGGTGTTTCAATGATTGGAGATATCTTACTTTACATAAGTTTTATTTTAGGAATTATTTCATTACTCTTTATTTTTTTAAAAAAAGATGTAAAGTGGATAGTAAGGGGGTTTACGTCTTTCCTACTGTTAGATTTTCTATTACTTACCTATTATTTTATAATCTCTAATCTAACCCTCGATTATGTCTGGAGTTATACAAGTAAAGATTTACCATTATTTTATAAACTTTCCGGGGTATTGGGGGGGCAGCAAGGAACATTACTGTGGTGGTCTTTCCTCATTAGTATTGGAGCTCTATGGTTAAATGAAATTCGAACAAACGATAGATTCATAAAAAAATCTCAAGGCGTGGTTATAGCTATAGGACTCTTCTTTATTTCACTTACTATCTTAGATTCTCCATTTAAAACCATTTATGCAGCTAACTCCTTATTACCTAAAGATTTTTTACCAATTGATGGAAATGGTCTGAATTCGTTACTTATTGACCCTTGGATGGCAGTGCATCCCCCTTTAATTTTCATTGGGTATGCTTCAATGACTGTTCCCTTTTCCCTGGCTTTGGTTTATCTCTTTCATACAATTAAAGATCCCACATCCATAGTTCATAAAACTTGGATTACAACTGTTATGGTCTGGACTAGGATTTCTTGGCTTTTCCTCACTTTAGGCATTGCAATTGGAGGATTCTGGAGTTACAAAGTTTTAGGATGGGGTGGATTTTGGGCTTGGGATCCTGTTGAAACCTCTTCATTTATTCCATGGCTTTTGCTAACAGGTACTATCCACGCTCTTAGAGAACACGGTAATAACAAGGATCGATATAACATTTTAACTCCTACTATGGTTTGTCTATCCTTTGTTTTAATTCTCTATGCAACCTTAGTTACGAGAAGCGGATTTTTTGATAGTATCCATTCTTTTGGGGCAGGCGAAGTTGGAATTTACATATTAATACTTATTCTGCTATGTGCAATTACAACCATTGCATTTGCTTTAATTAAATATTTTAAAACAGATGTTAAAAGTGAAAATAACGGACAAATCTTGCGGAGGACAAATGTCTTTTATCTTGTTATTCTACTCTTTATTGTTCTAACTTTTATTTCACTTTGGGGCATTACTTTTCCAGCTCTTTTCAAACTTTTCACAAGTAATAAGGTTGGTGTAGGAATTGCATTCTTCAATATATGGAGTTACCCGGTTTTTTTATTTATTATGCTTTTAGCTGGTCTGGGGTTAAATCTCAGAGCTTCAAATATAGACTTCCGAGAGTTTGGATTCTATACAATACTTACGCTAATTTCAACTCTTATCTTACCATCTAGTGCTTGGAATATCGTGGATTATTCAGGTATAGTCACTTCGGAAAAGCCTCTACTTTATTCTTTAATCGGATCAGCTTCAAGTCTTAGCTTTATTCCACCTGCATTATACATATTTATCAGTGTTTATCGTAGAGGTGTTAGAAAAATCATTTCACCAGGAAGGATAAATCTAAAGATTAAAGAAGGAGGAGTTGCGGCGATTCATGTGGGGGTGGTTTTAATTATCCTAGGCTCAGTCTTTAGCACGCTATTTACTCAGGAGTATCATATGAGTATCGCCACCAAAGGGGAGAATTATCAAATCCAAGGAACTGATTATAATGTGAAAATAGTCGATTTTAGGTACTATAGTAACTTTTCAAAAGATTCATTAATCCCTCAAGGTATAACTTTAGAAGAGTTTTATGATGGATATACTCCAGATCTAAACAAAACCTATAATATTAGAGGAATTGTTAAGGATAGATTTGACATAGGCAACATAGCCCTTTTCAGACTCAGTAATAAAGACAAGAAGTTATGGGTTGCTACAGATAATGTTAATATACCAAACGAAATTGAGGTAGTTGTTGAAGGTCATATCGAGGAGAATTTTACTGCTTCTTCATTAAACTTAACCTTCAATTATATTATGTTTTCTGGAAATATTCAGCAATTAAATAAAATTATTTCAACCACACAGGAAGTTGAAATCAAGGTCTTCTCTTCTAATCATCTATTTGGACATGGCGTTGCAAAGGTTGTAAAATATCCGAATTCTGAAGTTAAGAGAGTCATGATAGATCGTGGCCTTTATAGCGATGTTTATGTTATTTTCACTGGATTAACCGGTGGGGAAGTGCCTCTAACAATAAAAATAATTCCAATGATTAATTTTCTTTGGATAGGTATAGCATTCTTTGCATTGGGAATGATGGCAATCCTTCTGTACGATCCTAAATATGGGGTATTTAAATGATGGAGTTTTCATCTGTAATATTAATATTTCTAGCTGGCCTATCTACTATAGCAACACCATGTATAATCCCTATCTTACCCCCTATGCTTGCAGGTAGTGTAGGTCATAGATTAAGACCCATATTCATTGTTGCCGGAAGTGCGATTACTTTTACTCTTATGGGTGGCATATTCTCTGTTATAGGTCCAACATTAGGAGTAACAAAGGACACCCTACGCTTCATCTTCATTGGAGTTATTATCCTCCTTGGGATTATAATGCTATATGAAAATATTAACAATTATTATGCTAAGTATTCTTCAATGTTGATTAACCGTTTAGGCTTATCCCGATTTTATGATAAAACGGAGTCTTTACCCAGTGCTTTTATGCTTGGAATGGCACTAGGTATAATCTGGATACCTTGTGTGGGTCCAATCCTGGGAGGAGTTCTCACGTATGTAGCATATCAAGGTGAATTGATAAAAGGATCCTTTCTTCTTTTGATATATTCTGCGGGATTGGGACTGCCAATGCTTATGATTGCTTATGGAGGCAAATACTTTGGAACAAAGATTGAGTGGACAAGGAGAAATTCACAGATAATTAGAAAGTTTGCAGGTTTTGTATTAATTTTAACAGGTATTGTAATCCTCATTGGATTGGATAGATACATACAGTCAAAACTTTTACCATTCTTTCCTCCACTTTTGTAAAAAAAAAAATTTAATTTATGATATTAAAGATTATCTGGTCTTTCCATTAAAGTCACATTGGTTAAAACAATTTCTTTATTTCTAACAAATTTAATTTCAATTGTTTTCTCAACTTCCTGTTTTAAAATAGTCTGGATTAGATCTTCGATAGTATGTATTTGAATACCTCCCATCTCAATGATGGTATCCCCTAATCTAAAATCCTCTTGACCTGGACTAGAAATTGTGCCTTGTAGTCCGGCTTTATCAGCAGGGCCTCCTTCTACAATGTCTACTATGAGAACTCCTTTATCTACCCCAGTTCCCCAATTTATTGCTAATTGTTCTGTAACAGTTGTTCCAGTAATACCCATCCATGGTCTCGTAACTTTTCCTTTCTCTATAAGATCTTCTGCAACTTTCTTAGCATTGTTTATTGGAATTGCAAATCCTATCCCAATACTGCCTTGTATAGGCGAGTAGATAGCGGTATTAATCCCAATTACTTTTCCCTCTGAATTTAATAATGGCCCCCCACTATTTCCCGGATTTATAGCCGCATCTGTTTGGATTACTCCTTGAATAATGAAGCTAGCTTCTGTCTCAAGAGTTCTATTCAGTGCGCTTATTACCCCTATCGTGATAGTATTATCAAGACGATATGGATTACCTATGGCTATCGCTAGTTGTCCTGGTTTTAAAAGATCCGAGTCTCCTAGTTTAACTGGTTTTAATTTATCTTTAGAGTTTATTTTAATAACTGCAGTATCACTCAACGGATCAGTTCCTACAAGCATTGCTTTTAAAATAATCCCATTGGCAAGTGTAACCCTCAACTCACTAGCATCTTTGATAACATGATGATTGGTTAGGATATAACCCTCCTCACTTATAACAAATCCACTTCCAGTACCTTCCCGTGGTATTGGACGCATAAAAAAATCATGTTGTACAGTTACACTTGTAATGTGGACAACGCTATCTTTTGCCTCATTGAAAATCTTTGTTATAGTTGTTTCCTGTTCAAGGGGTTGGTTTAAAAAAAATTGATCATTTTCTTTATCTTGATTAAGATCTTCTAAAGATTGTTCTAAATAAATTGATCCAATGCCTAGAATTATCAATCCTGTAACTGTGCTGCTTATTATTGCAATCAACAAATAATTTATCCTAAGTTCAGACATTTCATGGCCATCTTAATATAAAAATTGTTTATTCCACTATTGTTCATTCAATTAAACTGCAAGAGGTGGGATAAAAATCTATTGTTGATTTTAAATAAATAGCTGTACTTGTCTATCACCCTTTTTTAACCAAGGAATCAAGTTGGTAGTAAGAATTATAAAGATCTATCTAAACTTTATTTTAGAATCATTCCGGTCCGGTATACGTTTAACTTATCATTTGATTTATTCGGTTTTTCAACCACTAACCTCCTAATTACTTCGTTACTCTTACAAGAGTAGCTATAATAATTCAGAAGGCTAAATTTTGCGAATTATTTAAAAGATTTTATCAATTAATATACAAAAAAAATTTACATTGGTAAGAATAGCTTATCTGAAGAATCTTATATGTTTAAAATTAGTGTGAAAGATGAAAAATGTGTTGGTTGTGGAAAGTGCCAATATGTATGTCCAAAAGGCCCTAAAATTTGGGAATTTAGTAATCATAATGACAAAAAAAAGGCAATTATTAAGGCTCCGGATTTTTGTTTGTACTGTTGTATGTGTGTGACCGTCTGCCCTACTCATGCAATATCGATTCAAGTGAAATGAGGATAACTAATACTATAGAAGGCCTGTTTCAGAAGCGTCTGAACCGTTTTTTGTGTATAGTTAAGATTGCTGGGGAGCCTACTGAATGTTTTCTTCCTAATTCAGGCCGCCTACAAGAGCTTTTGGTAAAAGGGAGTTTGGTACAGGTAATCCCTAAAGAGGGAAAATCTAGGAGAACATCGTATGATTTATTTGCAATTTTTTATAAGAAAGGTTGGGCGGTTATTGATTCTAGGGTTCCAAACATCCTTATCTATGAGGCCTTGAGGGAGTGTTCATTACCCGAGTTCTTTGACTATGATGAAATTCAAAAGGAACCTACTTATGGGAATTCACGGTTGGATTTTCTTTTAAAAAATAATAATACAAATAAAAAATGTTTAATTGAAGCAAAATCTTGCACTCTTGTAAAAAATGGTGTTGCACTTTTCCCAGATGCTCCGACAGAAAGGGGTAGAAGACATTTGAAAGAACTTACAGAAGCTCACATCCAGGGTTTCAGATCATGTATTATATTTATAATTCAAAGGGAAGGGGCCAAAATTTTTTCTCCTAACGATAAAATGGACTCTAAATTTGGTGATGCTTTAAGGTCGGCCAAAAACATGGGGGTCGAAGTTCTGGCGTATTCAACAACCTTTAAACAGAATAGCATACGATTTTCTAAAATAGTTCCTATTTCTTTATAACTTGTACTTTTCTAATATTATTGAAGGACAAATCCGATTGATTCCTTTAATCTTTCCTATCTTCTCTGAGATAATCTCTGTTAATTCTTTTCCGTCTTTAGTCCACATTTCTAACATTATCATATGGTCTCCAGTTGAGGTAGCAACGTATTTGACTTCTTTGAATTTTGCCATTTTTGATGTTATCTCCAAAAACTTTGAAGGGTCAACATCTAATCCTATGATAGCAACAGTGTTGAATCCAACTTTTGCTGGGTTTATAATAATCGTAAATTTTTCTATTATACCATTTTTCTCTAGATTCATCACCCTTTTTCGAACACTTGATTCACTTAACTTAATTTTCTGAGCCATTACAGTGTAGGGTGTTCTGGAATCTTTACTTAGTATTTTGATAATTTTTTTATCTTTATTATCCATTATAATTCCTTTTTTTACTGTTTAAATGCGAATTATTGCCGAATACTTCACCAAAGGTTTATATATATCGCGGGATATATAAAGGTATTGTTGTTAAACTCCGCTGTAATCGTGAGGTGATTTTAAATGGAAATTAGCGATGAAACCAAGGAAAGATTTGCTGAAGCAAAAAAAAGGCAAGAAGAAACTTTGGATCGTAAACTAACATGGAAAGAATTTCTAACTGATGAAGATCCAATTAGAGACTTCTAAAATCAGATCATCTGAATCCTTTAAATTCTTTAAAGAGGTTTGGATGATTTTAATTAACAAAAAAACATTACAAAATACGTAAAAAAAATTGAGGTGAAGAGATGGCCCCAGAATTTGAAGCAAAAATTGGTGTTGCAAAAGGCACTGTGTGCGAAGACGCTGTAAACCACAACTTTAAAGGAGAAACTGCTGAAGTTGGTCTTTACTATGCTATGGCAAAACAAGCAATGCGTGAAGGATGTCCAGAGATAGCTGAAGTCTTAAAAACTTTGGGCACAGACGAGGCTTGGCATGCTGCAAGATTTGCCGAACTTAATGGATTAATATCTGCGAGCACAGAGAAGAATATAAAAAAAATGCTTGCAGGGGAACTAGGAGCAAATAAAGGCAAAAGGAAAGCAGCTGTAGCCGCTAAAGATGCTGGTCTTGATGAGCCGCATGATTTCTTTGACGAAAGCGCCAGAGATGAAGCTAGGCATGCACAGGCTTTGCAAGGATTACTTGACAGATATTTCAAGTAATCATTTTTTTTTTTTAAAAATTTTTATATATGCTAACTCCGTATTAATTCTATGATGATTGATAATGTTGTCTGTCCTTTCTGTGGTACTCTTTGTGATGATATAGAAATTGGTATTAAAAACGATGATATTAGTAATGTTAAGCATGCTTGTAAGATTGGCTCAACTAAGTTTTTAAATGCAAGGAAACATCGATTTTTAACTCCTCTCATTAGAAAAAATGGGAAACTAGAGGAGACATCAATGGACCAAGCTATAGAGAAAGCATCACAAATTCTAGCTAAATCTAAACATCCATTAATGTATGGATGGGCTAATACGACATGTGAAGTTCACCGTGATGGAGTAGCATTAGCAGAAGAATTAGGTGCGGTAATAGATAGTTGTACTTCTGTTTGTCATGGACCAAGCGAACTTGCTTTTGCAGATGTAGGTTATCCTACAAGTACTCTAGGAGAGGTAAAGAATCGTGCGGATCTTGTAATTTATTGGGGAGCAAATCCAATGCATGCTCATCCTAGACATCTATCAAGATATTCTGTGTTTCCTAAAGGCTATTTTAGAGATCGTGGTCACAAAGACAGGGAGCTTATCGTGGTCGATGTTAGGAAAACTGATACAGCAAAAATAGCTAATTCCTTTATACAGATTAACCCTGGAAAAGATTATGAGATGTTCTCAGCTTTAAGAACTATTGTTAATGGCGGAGAAATAACCCAAGAGCAAATTGCAGGAGTATCGCGAGAGGATATTTATAAACTCGCAAAAAAACTCACTTCCTGTGAATGGGGAGTTATCTTCTTTGGACAAGGGCTTACAATGAGTGATGGTAAAGTTCGCAACATTGATAATGCTATTTGTCTAGCAAAAGATTTGAATAGACATACTAAATTTTCGATAATGATGCTAAGAGGGCATTATAATGTTACAGGGTTTAGTGAAGTTTTAAATTGGCAGGTGGGTTTTCCTTTTGCAGTTGACTTTTCAAGGGGATATCCTCGCTATAATCCAGGTGAAACTGCATCAAATGATGTATTACAACATAAAGAGGTAGATGCAGCTGTAGTTGTTGCTTCTGATCCAGTTGCGCATTTCCCTAAAAGGTCTGTTGAATATTTAACTTCGATTCCTCTTATTACCATTGATCCTCACTGGTCTCCAACAACTGAACTTAGCGATGTAGTTTTTCCTTGTGCAATAGCGGGAATAGAGTTTGAAGGAACCGCATATCGTATGGATACAGTGCCTATAAGAATGAGAAAGGTAATTGATCCTCCTGATGGAATGCTCACAGATGGGGAAATTTTACAAAGGATTCATAACAGGGTAAAAGAGATTAAAAATAACAGTGGATGAGATAGGAGCTTATATGGTCCTTCTTCAGAAAGTATCTAATGACTTTCAAACTTACTGTTTAATAATTAATAAAAAAAAAAGAAGTAGATTGGTGATTGGTAAACTAGGTATTTTTGATTTTCCTCCAGGATTCTACATTTATACTGGGTCGGCCAAGAAAAACCGAATGAGTTCAAGAATCAAAAGACATTTATCTCGTGATAAAACATTGCATTGGCATATTGATTACCTTCTTGAGGAAAGTGTTATAAAAGATGTATTTCTCTCCAGGGAGGAAGAATGCGATATTAATAGAGATATCTTTCTCTTACCTAATGCAATAATTATATCTAATAAATTTGGGTCTAGTGATTGCTCCTGTGAGAGTCATCTTGCATATTTCAAAGATCAAAAATCAATCCCTAATAATTTAGAGAAGATGGAAGTTCTACTTTGACTGAATTTCCTTCTCTTTCCTCAATAGCACTGATTAATCTTTCACTACTATTATCAATTTCTTCTCTAATCTTATGTGACTCTCTGATTTGATTCATTTTTTCATTTTCAAGTTTTTTTATCTCATTCTCAATAGCGTTCAATTCTTCTTTTAAAATGTTTATATCGTTCTTCACTGATGAATGAATTAAAAGATCTTCCAATCTCTTTTCTTCTTCTATTAATTCACTCATTTCAATTCTTAGTTGTTTTAGTAATTTGATTTCATTGTTTATTTTATAAAGCATTCTATCCCTTTCTCTCTTTTTCAATTTCAGAATTTTCTTTTCAAGTAATATACGGATTTTCTTAAGTATGGAGTTAATCAACTTGCATTCAGGTTCTTCAATTAAAAACGCTTTTATTGGGTCTTCGAGATACATCTCAAGAGTCGCGATATCTCCTTGTTCTGTTTGATCCTCTATAAGTTTCTTATATTTTCTAAAAACCCTTGTAAAGGGGCCTATCAGATTCACAATTCTAGTTTGATTAAAGGCTTTTTCTTTCTTAACATCGTTGAGTCTTTTTTCGGTTTGCATTAATTCTTTATAATCTTCTCCATCAAGCAGATCTTTTAAATTACCTTTTAGTTGATCGTGTTCCTTTCTTATTTTGGTGATATACTCTCTGGTATTAGCTCCTTCAGAATCTAGCATCATTTTTATTTTGTTATTTAATTCGTTGGTCATTGAAATTAAACCTTCAAGTTGATTAATTTCATTTTTCTCTTCTTTTATGAATTCTTCAACAGAATTAAGCAAATCTAAAATTCTGTTTAGGGCAGAGCCTATTTTAAGCATTTCATCTCGAAATGCTACAGTCATATATCTCCCTTTTCCCATCTGTGTTTTTTGTATTATTTTCATTTTATTGAGGATTTCTTTTCTAAAATCTATAATTTCACTTAAATCGGATACTTTTCGAGAATTAATTGAGATTAAACCATCAAGCATAGCCTTTACGTAGATTGGTTTCGAGGTTAATACAGGTTTAGGCACCTTTTTTTTCACTTCAGAAGAAAATTTATGATTTTTAATTTGTAGAATAATTTCTTTTGCGGTATCTCGTGATTTCTCGATATCTTCCATTATTGGTTCAATGTACTCAACGGCTTTAATTTTTCTATCATTCTTGGCTTTATTAAGCCATGGTCCAATTTCTTCTAGTTGTAGAACTAGAGTTTTTTCTTCTACAATCTTTTTCCCAAATATTTTATCTAATAATCCCACTGTTGTCTCTTCTAATTTTATTTTGTAGAATAAAAATTTATTTCTGTTGTATCCCAAATCGTAAAATAATATAATCTATTTAATATTTTATTGGCAATGGGTTCTTTCTAATCGTTATACCCAAACTCTACCAATTCTTTTGATTTAAATAGATTTAACCTGATATAGAATAAATTAAGCTTGTTTTTTTTTGTAATCTAAGTTCCATCTTCCCAACTATCCAAATACTTTTTCTGCTTTTCAGTTAGTTTGTCTATTTTGATAGTCATACTCTTTAACTTTAGCTTTGCAACAATATTGTCAATTTCTTTTGAAACGGGGTAAACAATTGGTTCTAGGTCTTTCCCTTTAAATTTAATGTACTCTGCACATAATGCTTGATTTGCAAAGCTCATATCCATGACACTAGCAGGGTGCCCTTCTGCCGCTCCAAGATTAATAAGTCTTCCTTCACCTAAGAGATAGATCCTCCGTTTATCTTTGAGTTTGTATTCGTAGACATAGTCTCTTATTTTACGTTTCGTATTAGAAATTTTAGTAAGTTCGTTAATATCAATTTCTACATTAAAGTGGCCTGAATTAGCAATGATGGTTCCATCTTTCATTAATTCAAAGTGGTCTTTACGCAAAACGCTTGTATTTCCACTTACAGTTACAAAAATGTCTCCAATTTTTGCCGCTTCATTCATAGGCATTACCCTATAGCCATCCATAACCGCTTCAAGGGCTTTAAGCGGATCTACTTCCGTTATGATTACGTTTGCTCCCATCCCATTCGCTCTCATCGCCAATCCCCGTCCACACCATCCATAACCTGCAACAACAAAATTTTTTCCAGCAATTAGGATGTTTGTAGCTCGTAAAATACCGTCTATCGTTGATTGACCTGTACCGTAGCGATTATCGAAAAAATGTTTTGTTGATGCATCGTTCACTGCAATTATAGGATATTTTAATACTCCTTGGGATTCCATGCTTTTAAATCTTATAACTCCTGTTGTGGTTTCTTCTGTTCCTGCAATGACGTTCTCAAGTATTTCTTTACGATCAGAATGAATTTTAGAAACTAAGTCCCCTCCGTCATCCATTGTTATCTGCGGGTTTATGTTGAGGGACTGATTTAAGTGTTTATAATACGTATTATTGTTTTCTCCGTTAATAGCAAATACGGGAATCTTAGAATCTTTAACTAAAGAAGCTGCAACATCGTCCTGTGTGCTCAATGGGTTTGATGCACATAAAACAACATTAGCTCCTCCGGATTTAAGTATATTCATAAGATTAGCAGTTTCCGTTGTAACATGTAGGCAAGCAGCGATATTAATTCCCGCTAATGGTTTTTCTTTTTCAAATCGTTTTTTAATAATATTTAAAACAGGCATTTGACGTCTTGCCCATTCAATACGTAGTTTTCCCTTTTCAGCAAGTTTTATATTTTTGATATCGTAGTCCATTTTATCCCTTTGGTTGATATTTTTAAATTATCTTTATATAAGTTATGTAAAGGTCTTACTTTTTATTTAAAAAAAAAGTATATACACATATATATAAATATAATAGTCATTATTTTAGATATAATTTAAAATAACCTTTAATCCATTTAAAAAGTTGAATAAAATATATATCCATAAAGGTGATTAAGATTGGTTTATGAAATTATTGGTAAAATTTCTATAGCAATTATTTTGTCGATTCTATTTTTATTTTTAACTTTTTTAATCCTCGGATCTCTTTTAATAAGAAATAAAAAAATCATCTTACCTAAACTATTACTTTTCATTGTCGATACTTTCTATCTTCAATTAAAGAGATTATCTATAAAATTTGGATTTGGAGAGAAGATAGTAGACATTATAGGAATAAGGGTTAGAAATCATCTTAGTCGGGAGAAATTTGCAAAAATTGATGTTAAAGATAGGATAGTTGTAGTTCCTCAGTGTTTAAGACACATTAAATGTCCAGCTCGATTAGATTCTATGGTGGGCATAGCTTGTAATGACTGTGGACTTTGTGTTCTAAAAGAGTTAAAGGCAGAGGCTGAAAAACTTGGATATGGGTTTTACATAGTTCCTGGTGGAAGATTCGTTCATAGAATCGTGAAATCCGTAAAGCCAAAAGCAGCTTTGGGAGTTGCATGTGTAAAAGATTTAAACATTGCCATGCATGAGATAGCCGGTACAAAAACAGTGGTTCAAGGTGTTCCCCTTACCAGAGATGGATGTGTTAACACAAAAGTAAATAGAAAGGAATTAATTGATGTTTTAAGAAAAGGGTTATCAGAAATTGAGGAGGTTATTGGAAAGCAAACTTGTTAAAAAAAATTATTAATCATTTAATTCTTAATTCAACAGTACCTTAAAATTACAATCCTCATGAATAATCTAGTTTCGGATAAACACGATAAATCATTACAATCGTCATTCAACAATTTCACGGACAACCATCTGCATATTGATCCAATAAACGGTGAAGGATTACTTGCTGTAAAAAAATTTCAACGTGCAGGTGGAAAACATCTCTTTCTTGTCTGTAAAACCACTAGGGATTTAGGTTTAGAACCAAATAATTTGGAAAGTTTCGAAAAACTTTTTAACTATACCATAAGGCTCAGTGTCAAAATAAATCAAGAGACTGAAGTTAAATCTTTTCCAGTACTTGGAGTTCATCCTGCGGAAATTGTAGATATGTGTAATAAATTTTCAGTTACCAAGGCAGTTGGAATAGCTGTTGATGCATTAAATATTGCGGGGCATAAGGTGGAGAATAGAGAGGCAACGGCGATAGGTGAGGTAGGTATACCCCATTTTATTGTTGAAGATAGTATTAAACGCGCTTGTGATAAGGTTTTAATCCATGCGTTTCAAGTATCTCGCGATTTAGATTGTGCAGTTCAAGTTCATTCAGATAATGAAGCGGGGATTTTTGAATATTTATATAAAATAGTAAAAGAAGCTAAAATACATCCAAATAAAGTTGTCAAACACTTTTCTAATCCTACGGTATTAAAATCAATAAAAGAAGGTATTTATCCTTCAATGATAGCCAGAAATCAAAATATTATCGATGCCAAAAAGGAAGGAAATAGATTCTTCATGGAAAGCGATTATATTGATGATCTTCAACGGCCTGGGGCAGTATTAGGTCCCAAAACTGTACCTAAATTAAGCACTAAGCTATTCAATAGTGGTGTGTTATCTGAAGAAGATCTCTGGAGAATTCATGTTGACAATGTCGAGGATGTTTATGGGGTTACTCTTGTCTGATGTCTAGTAGAAATATACCTAATATTATTTTTCCGCTGCTCTCGGAAAATATCTTTTTAACACCCCTTCATTTCATTTCTATTAAACAGTTAAATACCACTCTAATCTTACACGAAATCTAATCCATATACCTAAACAACTAAGGTAATAGAAAATGAGGTATTATAAAAGATAAGAATGAGCATTGGTAAAAAAAAATGGAAGCTGTGCAAGAAATAATAATTGACGATCTAATAGGGAGATTTGACAAATTCTTCAGAACCTATTATACTAGAGAAATATCCCGAGTTATTCATGGGTATCCCGATGAAAAGAGCCTCAAAGTTAATTTTGATGACTTGGGCAAGTATGATATTAGTTTAGCCGATGAGGCCATTTATAATCCTGATAAATCAATAAAAGCAGCTGAGAAAGCTCTTTTGCAGATAGATGTTACTGCCAACATCTCATCTCCAAAGATTAATGTTAGATTTTATAATCTTCCAGCAACTAGCAAGATAATGATAACAGATATTAGAAGTGAACATGTTGGGAAACTTATGGTTGTAGGGGGAATTGTGAGAAAGGCAACTGATGTAAGGCCCAAACTAACATTAGGAACTTTCGAGTGTCAACGTTGTGGTTATGTAATAAGGATAAGTCAAGAAACCCCAAAATTAAAAAAGCCTTATTTATGCGAGGATTGTGAGACAAAAGGTCCGTTCAAGCTTATAGTAAAAGATTCTATCTTCCTTGATTCACAGAAAATCTTAATTCAAGAATCCTTAGATGATCTTAGAGGTGGAGAACATCCTAAACAATTAACTATCCACATTGATGATGATTTAACTGGTAAAATAACACCAGGAGATAGCGTGGAGTTAACAGGAATATTAAGAGCTATTAAAAAAGATATTAAAGGTAAACATTCTAGAGTTTTTGAGATATTTTTAGACACTAATTCCTATAAACTAACTGAGATCGATTTTGAACAAGTTGAGATTACAAGAGAGGATAAAAAGCGTATTATGAAGTTATCTCGAGAAACACAGGTATATGAGACTATCCGAGACTCTATTGCTCCTCACATATTTGGACATACAACCATTAAAGAAGCAATAATGTACCAATTATTTTCTGCACCTAATCTTAACTTGCCAGATGGGGGTCGAATACGAGGTGACAGCCATATCATACTTATGGGAGAGCCAGCTACTGGCAAAAGTGAAATTTTACAATACGTAGCAAAAGAACTTGCTCCTCGCGGTATCTACACCTCAGGTAAAGGGACATCTGCAGCAGGATTAACAGCCGCAGCGTTAAAAGACGACTTTGGTGATGGCAGTTGGAGTCTTGAAGCCGGTGCGCTTGTCCTAGCTGATCAAGGGATTGCATGTGTTGATGAATTTGACAAGATGGAAAAGGAGGACCGGAGTTCTATGCACGAGGCAATGGAGCAACAAACTGTTAGTATAGCCAAAGCAGGAATTCTAGCTACTTTCAGAGCTAGGTGTTCTATCCTTGCGGCTGCTAATCCAAAATATGGTAGATTCGATGATTTTAGATCTTTTTCTGAACAGTTAAATCTTCCACCTACAATATTATCCCGTTTTGATCTAATTTTTCTTGTTCGTGATAACTTAGACGATTCAAGAAAAATAGCAAATCATATTCTCAATCAAGTGGTTTCGCCGGATGTTTGTACACCAAAATTAGAACCAGAATTTCTAAGGAAATATATTGCATATGCTAGGCAAAAGATATTTCCAAAACTTAACAATGAAGCAAGGGAGAAGATAGAGAAATATTACGTGGATATTAGAGAAATGGCAAAGCTTAATGATGATCAGGCTATACCGTTGACCACAAGACAGTTATGGGCTATAGTGAGGATTGCAACCGCTGCTTCAAGGGTTAGATTTAGCACTGAAACTACGGTTGAAGATGTAGAACGTGCTATAACAATATTAAACACATCATTGAAGGATGCTGGTATGGATATGGAGAAAGGGAGATTTGATATTGATAAGATAGAGCTTGGTAAAACTACATCCCAGAGAGATAGAGCAATGACCATCCTTGACATCATTAAGAAATTAGAAAAAGAAAATAAAAATAAATATGCAGATAAATATGAAATTATTTCACGTGCGCAAGAAAAGGGTATTACCCAGAAAGAAACGGTGCTTACAATAGAAAGATTAAGAGCAGATTCGGTAATCTATGATCCAAATAGAAATGAAAAATACAAAGTGATTTAAAATGGGGAATGAATCAGTTATTGACACTGCTTTTAAAGTCCGTATAAAGGATATTATCGAAGGAGAATTTATCAAATCAGGTTCGCAATTAAATCAAGGTTGCTTAAACACCACTTCTGTGGGTACAGTTTTACGTGTTAGAGTTATGGCTACAGTAGTTTCAAGGTTCATAAATGATAATCAGAAATTTGCACTATTGACCCTTGATGATGGAAGTGATACCATTACAATAAGGTCGTTTGGGGAGGAAGTTGAGATGTTAATGAACGTTAATCCAGGTGATATAGTAGATGTGATAGGTAAGGTTAAGGAATATGATGAAGAGAAATATATAAGCACTGAGTTTTTATGGAATGTAGAAAACCCTAATTGGGAACTTGTTCGGCATCTTGAACTTCTTATCCAAGATCAAAATAGGGGTAATTTAAATCCTTCTAATATTATTAATTCAACCTCAAATCTTATGGAAGATCCATTGGATATTGAGGAAGAAATAATTGGGGAAGATCCTAAAATTGTTATAATCAATATCTTAGATAATATTGACACTGGTCATGGAGTAAGTGTCACTTCTATAATTGAGGAAAGTGGTCTTGGAAAGAAAGTAGTAGAGGAAACAATTGGGGTACTTATGGGTAAGGGGGAAATTTACGAGCCCAAACTAGGAATGTTTAAACTAGTTTAATTCGGAACATATTTAATAGCAGTCCTTTTAATTGGGGTAGTATGTCAAATAATCTACTCTTGTGTTTTAATTGTGGTAGTGTTTATGATGAGAAACTAGTCTTTCTTGATATTCCTTTAATCCCACTTTTATGTCCATCTTGCCTAGAACATGTAACTATATCTGCATGAATTTTCAGTCTACAATTTAACCGAATGTTATAGTTTTATCACTTTCAGCAACAAGACTTACTAAATCTGTCATCTTATTTATTTGGCAATTTACTCCCTCTTCCATTTTTCTGACAGCTAAACAGGTTCCGCATGTAAGGATGTTACCACCATTGTCAAGATATTTTTTTAAAGCCTTTGGTGCGTCAAATCTTTTGTGAACAATAGATTCTATCTCAACACCTGGACCTAACAAAAACATTGTTACCTCGTGGTTTTCACCTATGGCGGTTGAACCAAATCTACATGCACTCCAGGCCGTTTCCGGGTCGTTGCTGTTAAGTACTATTCCTATTTTCATTCTTTCAATCTCCTTCTTCTTTTTTTTATATTACTTTTCGTTGGGGTATTTATTCTTTTTTTATATACTTCAGGGCATCCAGGTAAAACCATTTTTTAATTTCCAGAGATAGTATCTCTCGTATATTACTTTGAACCAATGAAATATTCGATTCTTCTTAAGTCGGAAAGTATCTCTAGGCGGTAGTACTGGTGAAGCAGACATTAGTATTGCACTGTCCCCCATATCCATAAAACAAATAACATCTAATGTTTTGCTCTTTTTTTTCTCCTTATTTATCTCTGCGGATATATTGTTCGCTACCATTTTTGCCATTCTATCTGTCATATAAGCAGTCTTTGGAACTCCTGTAGGGACGGGGGTTGGTTCAGGAGGCATTATAGCCATGGCAACTCCTACTGAATAAATATTAGGGTACTTGATATGCCTATAATACTTGTCAACAGGAATGAATCCTCGTGGGTTGCCTAAATCTTTAGAATTTCTTATAGCTTTAATTCCTAAAAAAGGCGGGACTATCATAGCGTATTTAAACTTAAGCTCTTTTCCACTATCTAATCTTATTTTATCAGGGGTTATATCCTCTATAATTGCGTTTGTAATAGTTTTGATATCTCTCTCAGCAAACTCGTCTTCTGCAACTCTCCGACTTTTACCTACTCCTCCAATTCCTAGGTGGCCGAGGTATGGCTCTGAAGTGATAAACGTTATTGGCATCTCATGACGTCTTTTGATTCTTCTTAATTCCGTATCAATCATAAATGCCTGCTCATAGGCAGGACCAAAGCAACTCACTCCTTGAGCTGCGCCAATTACAATTGGGCCGGGATCTAGTAATAATTTCTTCCAAGCATCATAGGCTTTCTCTGCATGTTCTAGAGTACAAGTAGATTGCGTGTAGTTATCTGGACCAAGGCCTGAAACAGATTCAAATTCAAGGTCAGCGCCAGTTGAAATAACAAGGTAATCATAATATATTTCACCTTTGTCTGTTGTGACTAAATTATTCTCTTGTGAAATCTTTTTTACAGATGTAAATAGGAATTTGATTCCTTTCGAAGTCAATGGTTTTTTAATATCAAACGCTACATCTTTGGGCTTTCTCCAGCCTAATGACAGCCAAGGTAATGAAGGAATAAAAACGAATTGTTGATTATTTGATATTACAGTAACAGTATGGTCAGAACTAATATTTTTCCTAAGTTCAAAAGCAACATTAAGCCCTCCAAAAGAGCCTCCTAAAACCACTATTTCCATCCTGAATCCCTGTCTTTATCTTTAGTTTTAATTCTTTTTAAATTTATTTATCTATTTTTCTGCTAAGATTAATATTTTATAAAAAATTTTATTTGTTGTAGCCTAATTGTTATTGGTTAGTCATCAGGTCTTATATGCCTCCACCAAATTGAATTGCCTAACTGGAGGATTCTATCTATATTATCTTCTAAATTTTCAATCCGTTTCCGCATTTCCCTGTTACTTTCCATCAAATCCAATATATCTCTCTCTATCTGTTCTATTTGACTCATTTATTTGACCTCATTTATGCTAAAATATTCCAGTTTATAAATTTTTTATTTAATCTTTTAATTTTATTTGTAATACAATATAAAAAAGTATTATTTAATTTTGAATCTACCTATTCTAGGTGTATTCAATAAATCAGAAGCGTATGCCTAAACTCGATATCGTTTATTTTTTCCTTTGTCTGATAACTATAATTATCCCTATTATAGCTAAAGATATACCTAAATAGAAAAGTGGTGTTGATGTTGCTCCTAATATCTTTGTTTCTAAAATAACTGTTAAAATAGGACTAAGAGCAAAAGTTACTGCAGCGCTGGTGGGATTTGTCCTTTTTATTCCTTCAAAGTAGAGCATGTATGCTATGAAGGTATGTAGGAAACCCATCATCAGAGCTATGCTAAGTAATTTTGATGTAAGCGTTAATGGTGTTGCTAAAGCTAATGGGAGGAATAATAAAGCTGAAAATCCAAATATAAAAATTAAACTCGTATTAGGTGTTGATACGCGCATCACCCTGTTACTTTGAACTATAAAGTATCCCCAGGTTATTGCAGCAAAGATTTCCAATATGTCTCCAAATATCAGCCTTGAAAGATGGATATGGGAATTAAAAATAACCACTGAACCTAGTGCAGTTAGAAATATACCGAATGATTTTTTTGAGTTTATAATTTCTTCTTTTAATGCTAATGCTATTAATAAAACAAAAACTGGAGATAAACTTTCAAGTACCTGTGCTGATGAAGCTGTGGTGTATTCTAATCCCTGATGATAAAAAAAATAATTAGCAGCCAGGCCAAACACGGCTAACATGCTTAAATTTTTTAAATTACATGTTATTTCTTTCAATTTATCTTTTTTTACCAATAAGGAGAAGAAACAAAATGCAAAAAATAATCTGAACTCTATTAACCAAATTGGTGGTAATCCTTCAGAATAAACTATCTTTGCAAGGATAGGAACAGTACTAAATAACAATGAGGCTGAAAGTAGAAAAAGGATACCGTATGCCATAATTTAAATAAAAGGTAATAAGCTGATTAAATAACTTATTGGATTTAAAACAAATTTATATTCATGGGAAATGTTTGTATTTTATTAAGGAAAATAAGGATTTAATATGAAATTTTATGTGAAAGTATACAGGTTTCCTCCAGAGTTATTGATCGCAGCTTGTGATGAGAAAGTTTATGGTAGAATTTACAAAGAAAATGGATTAGTTCTCAAAGGAGATAAAAAATTCTATGGGGATGAATTAATGACTGAAAAAGAAACACAAAAGTTACTCAAACAGGCTTCAATGGCTAATCTTTTGGGAAAAAATATTGTTAAACAAGGTATAGATATCGGTATAATCAATTCTGATAATGTAATTGTAGCTGAGGGAGTTCCCCATGCTCAAATGGTACAGATATTATGACACGAAGAGGAGCATTCTGTTTTGTTTGTGGTAATGCCATTGAAAATTTTAAAGATGGTAAGTGTAGGGAGTGCTATTTTCAAGATACTGAACTTCTTATTCTCCCAAATAATCCGAATGTTAAGATTTGTAAGCAATGTCTTAGTTATTTTAAAGATGATCGTTGGAATATTCAGAAAGGGGATTTGGATTCAGTTGTAAAGGTGGCAGTCAATGATTCTCTATTGGATTCTATGATTTTAAAAAATATTATTGATGAAGATGTAGCCTTGTCGGTAGGTGGTATAACCTACTCTAACCCTAATAAACTTTTTTTACCTTATACTCTAAAGATAACTGGGTTACATAGAGGAGAAACTTGCAGTGTTGAGAATTCTGGTAAAGTTACTGTTAATTTAACCTTTTGTAATTCATGCTTGAAGAAAAAAAGTAGATATTATGAAGCTGTGATTCAGATTAGAGGTGAAGATCTAGAAGAAAATAAAGTAAAGAGCTCTTCTATTGAATACTTGAATAATCTACAGATCAAAGATAATAACGCATTCGTTTCAGATTTTAAGTTGGTTAAAAATGGTTTTGATATCTACATTGGATCTTTGAGCGCGGGTAGAAAGATCTCTAAATATCTTAATAGGAGATTTGGCGGTATTTTAAAGCAATCTGCTAAGTTAGTAGGTAGGGGTAAGGATGGGAAAGATATCTATCGGGTTACCATTTCACTTAAATTTCCTAGGTTTATGTTAGAAGATGTTGTTAATTATAAAGATAAATTAATCCAAATCCAACGATTTAAAGGCAACAATGTTATTGCTTTAGATTTAAATAGTAATCAGACATTAACTCTGCCAATGAAAAGTTTAAATAGAGCAGATATAGTACGGAGAAAAGGCGATATTTCATAATCCAAGTGTTAAGCTTTAAAGATAAAACCTCATAGTATTAAGATATTGAATTTAAAAAGGTGTTTTTCAAAAATGCGATTAGAAAGAAAAGTTGCTTTAGTTAAAAAGGATCTTTTTGAGGTTGTAACTGAAACTGAACTTTATGATCTTTTGAATGAAATTGCCCATCCAAGAGTTTATGTAGGATATGAGCCTAGTGGAAAGATTCATTTAGGGCATTTACTCACGATTAATAAGCTTAGAGATCTTCAAAAAGCAGGATTTCAGGTGACGGTGCTTTTAGCTGATCTCCATGCAAACTTGAATAAGAAAGGTACACTGAAAGAAATCCAGGCTACTGCAGATTATAACAAGGATTGTTTTATTGGAATGGGTATTGACTCTAAAAATACTGATTTTATTTTGGGGTCTGAAATGCAATTAGATAGAGATTACTTTTTGAATATCCAGCGTCTGGCTTTAAATACTACACTTCAGCGTGCTCGGCGTAGTATGGACTTTGTTGGCAGAGAAGAGGCTAATCCTACAGTATCAAGGGTTTTATATCCGCTTATGCAAGTCATTGACATCGTTACACTAAAGCTGGATGTAGCGGTAGGTGGTATTGATCAAAGAAAGATTCATATGCTTGCAAGAGATAAACTAACAACTTTAGGATATAAACCGCCGGTTTGCCTTCATTTACCTCTTATTCATGGACTAGATGGTGATGATAAAATGTCATCTAGTAAAGATAATTTCATATCTGTTGATAATACCTCTAAGGAAATTACTAATAAAATTAGAAAAGCGTATTGTCCTATAAATAAAATAGAAAATAACCCAGTTCTAGAACTTTATAAATTTCATATTTTTAGGAATTTTCCAAATATAAAAATTAAAAGACCTTCCAAGTTTGGAGGTGACCTTGAATATAGAAACTACTCTCAATTAGAAATAGATTTTTCCAAAGGGGAACTACATCCAGAGGATCTTAAGAACGCTGCATCTGAATATATCTCAAAAATTCTTAGTCCTGTAAACGATTATTTAATTAAAAAAGGTTATAATGAACAATAAATAAAAGATGTTATTATCTGTGGATATGTTGAAATATAAACTGTTGATAAATAACAATTGTATAACTGTTATGGAATTAATAAAGGAGGCTTGTAACTGGAAGATACTGAAGACAAATTAAGAAGGCTTCGAATGCCTAGAGAAGGCGAGATTCTCGGTGTTGTTGATCAATTGCTGGGAGCTAGCAAGATGAGAGTTAATTGCAAGGATGATAAGGTACGGATATGTAGAATCCCTGGTAAATTAAAGAGGAGGATCTGGATAAGGGCGGGGGATATTGTAATAGTCAAACCGTGGGTGGTGCAAACGGATAAAAAGGCTGATGTAGTTTGGAGATATACCAAACCACAAGTTAATAGGCTTCAGAATCAGGGCATTATATGAAAGAATCGTTCTATGGTCAAGAAGAAAAACTAGAGAAAATAAGAAAGCGGATTAAAGGAGTCGAGAATAGGCGAGTTGGAAGTGAAGTATTTGATCAAAGTACTTTATTGACACTCTACGACTTAGCTAATAGGGGAAATATCTGGGTTTTAAATGGGGTTGTTAAAACAGGAAAGGAAGCTAATGTTTTTCACGGGGAGGATAAGGATGGAAATTCTATTGCAATAAAGATTCATAGAGTAACAACTAGGGACTATAATGCAATGCTAAAATATATTGATGGCGATAGAAGATTCACGAATTTTAGAAGAAATAAGAGGGAAATTATCAATACGTGGGTGAGAAAGGAATATAAGAATCTTCAAAGAGCAATTGCTTGTAACGTAAGAGTGCCTGTTCCTGTTGCTTTTAAAAATAATGTAATCCTGATGGAATTTATAGGGGAAAGTAATGTGTCTGCTGTAATGCTTAAAGATTATGTGATGAAGGATCCTACTGTTATGTTTAATACAATTAAACGCTATGTAAAAAACCTTTATTGTAGTGGTAATCTAGTACATGCTGATTTAAGTGAGTATAACATTCTTATTTGGAATGACGCTCCAGTAGTTATAGATTTTTCACAAGCAGTTATTAGAGAGCATCCTCGTTCAGAGGAATTTTTAAAGAGAGATATTACTAATTTGGTAAGGTTTTTTAGTAAATATATAGAACTAGAAGAAGAAAAAGTCCTAAAAAGTATTAAGGTGTGTTAGGATGCAATATACCAAAGTACCTTTAAGCAGGGTAGCAGTTCTTATAGGTAAAAAGGGGAAGGTCAAAATTGAAATTGAGAAGCGACTAGGAGTTAGTCTCAATATTAATACCACTAGTGCAACTGTTTCTATTGAAAATAACGGTGGAGATGAACTTGCTGAATGGAGATGTAAAGATATTGTACGCGCAATTGGCAAAGGTTTCAGCCCACAGAATGCAATGAAACTTTGTAACGAGGATTACAGTTTAGCAGTTATAAATTTAGAAGATATAGTCGGAAGATCTGATAAGGCTTTGAAACGTCAGAAAGGGAGGGTTATTGGGAGAGAGGGGAAAACCCGGAGATATATCGAGGAATCTACTAAAGCGGTGATATCCATTTATGGAAAAAGTGTTGCAATTATTGGTACCCATGAGGAGATACAAGTTGCTAAGAAGGGGATAGTTATGCTTGCAAGCGGTAGCCCTCATGGTGTTGTTTATAAGACCTTACAGATCAAAGCTAGAGAGCTAAAAGAGGGGAGGTTTCATCTTTGGGAGGAGTAAGTACTTTCACAGGAATTATTTACAAAAATTGGATGGAAACTTTTCAGTTGAAGAAGATAGAAGGTATTCTTGATAAAATAAAATTTGAGGATAAGATTTTAGATGTAGGTTGTGGAGCGGGGTTTCTCGAAAGTCGTATTCCTAACATCTTTGCGCTTGATACTCAAATTCACCAGTTGGAACATACTAATGCTATTAATATTTGTGGTTCAGGAAATTGCTTGCCCTTTAAAACCAATTCGTTCAAAACGGTATTTTGTATTGATGTAATCCATCTATTAAATGGAATTAGGGAATTATTACGTGTGCTCGATGAAGATGGAATTCTTATTCTCACCTCTTTTTGTAATAGATATAATAAACTGGATAAACTTACGGAATTGTTAGAATATACTAAGGAGATACAAGTTATTGATACTTTTTTCGTAGGTGATAAAGAGTTAGATGCAGTAATTGTTTGTACGCATAAATAATGCTTTCCAACACCCGAACATGTTCGGGAAAATATATAATGTTAGTGTTAACCTATCTAAAAATTCAACATCTACAACAATAAATTATGAAATTCGAGTTAAGTTTATAAGGGACATATTTCAAAATCTTTATTAGACGTTAGAATAATTAAAAAAATCCGTTTTCTTAGGAGGAAAAAAAAATAAATGGTTGAAACCCCACTTTTAAATAGAGCAACAGAATTTTTAGAGAATATCAGTGAGGATTTTTCAATTGATCCAAGAAAGCTAGAGAATGAGAAAGAGTATTTTGAAAGAATTTACATACAGATAAGGAATCATCTAGTTAATCTAAAAAAACTAAAAGACGAAATGGAACTTCGTGGTTTTGATTCACCATATTTTGCTCTTGGGATGAGTAGATATGCAACACCTGTAAAGAAGGAAAGCTATCGCCGGGAAAATGTAGAGGATCAACGTGATGTTGCTAGGCATAAAATGTTTTTTAGAACCGATGCATCTTTTAAAAAAGGCACTTTTGACCGTACAAAATCAGCTATATCTGCTCATAATATCGCCGTTGGGCATCTTGAAGAAGTTGTGTCTTTTATTTGTAAGTGTGGAAAAAATACAAAGGGTAAGGATGCAACTAAAATAATTGAATCAGGAAAGCACTTCTCATGCCCTAAGTGTAAAAAATCTAATATAAATCTGTCCATAAATCATGATGGGGTATATAGATTAGATATCCTTCCACATCTCCCCTTTGGTGGTGAATTTGCGCACGAAATTGCTAAGTTTTCACAATCTGAGCGAATGGCATATCGAAGATTAATCGAGATTTTAAGGGAGAAGAAAAGAGGAAGGATAAAATCAGCTACAGTTACCTTCAAGATTTGGGATAAAGGACAATGGACAAAAAAGAAAAAGCAAGTGGAAGTAAAAAAAGGGTCAAAGCTAGACTATGAAGGCTATCTAAGAGAAAAATATGGGCGTATTGTGATTGAGAACATTAGATATCACCATGAACGAAGTGTCCTCGTAAGTGGGAGGTATAATAGACAAGCATTAGCTATCGCATATACGGAGATTATGAGATCAAGGAAGGAAGATATTCTACAATTTTTACTTGAAAAAAAAGTTGATGTAAAAAAGCTCCGAGATTATGAAGATTTAAGAAGTAAGATTGAGATGCGGATTTCGAGTACAAACTCTCATCGCTATGGGATGGATACTAGAATTAATGAAGAACGCCAAGAAATAATTGATGAATTTGAGGAAACATTAATTTCCCGGGGGCTTAAGGACAATGAAGGCAATCTCTTGCCAGATTTAGAGAAAGCTATAGAAGCTAGAAAGAAAATTAGAGTTGAGACATTGATAAAGATACCTAAAGCTATATTTGCTTGGGATATTCTTAAATTTTTATTAATAAAACCTTACCGTGAAAGACGATATGCAAGTATCTTTCCAGGTTTGCAACCAGTTCCGGAGATAGAGCAACTTCAAAGTACTTTAAATATATTAGAAGATGAGGAGCTCGTTTCAGCGATTAGAATGTTTGTTGATAATAGTATTAATTCCATTTCTAAAGCAGAAAATATAGTTTTTAAGAAGTTTAAGATAGAAGAAATACTCCAAGACTATCTTAAGGTCACTTCGAGTAGAGCAGTAGGTGGGATTTCTCTCTACCTTTACGCTGATTATCCGCTAGATAAATCTGCAAGTATAGTATCAGCGGAAATAAACGAACTTAAAGAGGTTCTTAAGATAATTATAAGATTGGGCAGGAGAGATGTTATTCCCCCAGAAAAGCTTGAAAATCTTAAGGATATACGTGATATAAAAATTTCCAAAAAGGCAAAATTGTTTTTAGAGTTGGTCCGCTAGGGAAAAGTTTTTAAATTTATTTATCTAAATTGAAGTTCTAATGACGGATGTAGTAGTATTAAGATCAAGTCAAAAGGATGTTCTCATTGAAGAGATAAATCGGAAACTTGATGATTCTACGAGTAAAGTTCATTTTAGTATAAGGCCTACCATAAATATCCTAGCTTCCATTTTAACTGCTGCTCCAAATGTTAAGAATATAACATGCCCTCCTAGTCTATACGAGCGGACGCCCCGCAAGATATGTGTAGCTCTAGAAAAGATTGGTATACAATTCGATGCTCTTTTATTAAATCCTGGTAGACCACGTTCTCATCCTAATTGGAAGATAGAAAAAGTATACGAACTTGAGGAGCAGGCTTATTCAGCTAAGGAAATCTCCGATAAACTTAAAATTCCACTTACAACTGTATATTATTATATCAAAAAGAATGTGCGATAGGTGTTTTTTCCAATAATTTTCAACCTGTTAAACAAATATCGGCATAATTTAATCTAACTTATTATTATGCCGCCGTAGCTCAGTAGGTAGAGCGCCTGGCTGTTAACCAGGTGGTCGTCAGTTCGAGTCTGACCGGCGGCGTTCAAATAATCATTAGTTCAAAAACTTTATTTTTGTATTTTAAGCCGGGGCTGGGATTTGAACCCAGGTATACCGGTTACTGCTCGGTTTTTTTCCAATCTGCAGCCGGTCACATAGCCTCTCTGTCACCCCGGCGATTAACTTTAGATTATATCTGCTTTCTGAGTTCCTACAGTAACCCTTTGTATTAAGACATTTTATTTATACTATTTATTAACCTATTTAGAAGCAAAGGGATTTAATTGTTCCCTTGACGAAGTTAAATTTAGGAATTTTGTTACCATGGAAGTTGATAAGGATCTTGATAAAATTGCAAAGTACCTTTCTGTCTGTTTAGGGTTGACTGATAAGGATAAAAATACGCTTAATTCTTTAGGATTTAAGGAAGAGGGTATTAGCAATGATGTGAAAAAATACATTAAACAAATTATTGATACTCTTGGGAACACTAAAAAGGATCCTATTACTAGAATTAATGCATCGCTTACAATACTAAAAAATAATCAAAATAAAGCACCTCTTCCAATCGAAAAATATATTATTCGTTCAGCTAAAAATCGTCTGAATGAAGTGCTTTTTGATTATAATTTAGAGGGGGGTAGATCTTCTTCTCTTTTCAGACCAAAGGGATGGGATAGAGGAGTTCTTAATCATTTAAATACATCCTACAGTCTTGACCTATTTTTATTGAAGGATAAGAAATCCCTATTGAATCTTAAAAAACTAGGCATTAGTGAGGTTCCCCCCCGAATCGAAGAGGCTGCAAAGAAAGCAAAAGAAGTTATGGGTGACAATAAGTTAGAACCTAACGATCGCGCAATTAAAGCTATTGATATATTAATGGAACCCTTATTGCCTACATATTCTAGTGATAGGAACAGGGGAGATATTCAAGGACTAAATATCGAAATTAAAAGTGTGATCTGGCATATAGCAAATGATCTTGCAACTGATGTATACTAATCCATTTCAGCATTCTGAAATATTTTTCTGATATAGGGGAAATGGAAGTGAAGTTTTAGAGTGATATCGAATCTTTAATTTTGAACATTTGTACGAAATCAAAAAGTATTTATATTAGATTAGGTTATCCTAATTAGGGTGCCCTAATATCAAATTAATCTTAGGCTCGCCTACAAATAAAAGAAATAAAGAGGGACAAGGTATGCATGACAAAAGTCAAAGTGAGAAATTTAAAGAGCAAGGAGTAGATCGAATTGTCCTGCTAGGAAATCCAAATGTGGGTAAGAGTGTTATATTCTCTTTATTAACCGATAAATATGTGACCGTTTCCAATTACCCTGGAACAACTGTAGAATTAACCCATGGAACAGCAACATACAATAATAAAAAACACATGATTATAGACACCCCAGGTATTAACAGTCTTATCCCTATGTCAGAAGACGAGGGTGTTACCAGAGACATCTTATTGAATGAAAAAATCAGAGGGGTAGTTCAAGTTATAGATGCTAAAAATCTAAGTAGAGGCCTTTTTTTAACCCTTCAACTTACAGAGATGGGTATACCTTTCCTCCTTAATCTCAATATGGAAGATGAGGCAAAAAGTCGGGGGATAAGTATAAAATCCAAGCGAATTGAGGAAATATTTGGGGTAGACGTAGTACAAACAATTGCTACCCAACGAAAGGGGATTAATGAGCTTATTAATAATATATCAACTCCAAGCATTTCTAAGTTTAAAACAAAATATGATAGTGATATTGAAGATGGTATACAAAAACTAGAAAAATTAATCCCGGAATCAAAAATTTCTAAGAGAAGTATTGCAATAATGCTACTTGGAGGAGATGAAAGGCTAAAAAAATGGTTTAATAAAACTCTTAAAGCTGATGGAATTGACGAAATAGAGAATATTAAGAAAGAACTTCAAAAAAAATACTCAAAACCTCTAGGTTATGTAATCAATCAACAGCGGATGAAGCAAGTTGATAGTATCTTAGATCAAACTATGGATACTATTAAAATAGAACGTAACTCTTTTTCCGAGAAACTTGGTAATGCTAGCATGCATCCTCTCTGGGGAATCCCTATTTTAGCGATTATTCTATACGTAATGTATAAATTCGTTGGATATTTTGGAGCTCAAGTGGTGGTTGGGTACTTTGAAGAGACATTATTTGGTGAATATCTAAATCCACTAGCTATAGAAGCTTTTTCAGTGATACCTTATGAAATTGTCAGAGACCTCTTCGTCGGAGATTATGGCCTTATAACAATGGCTCTAACTTATGCTATTGCTTTAATCCTACCTATTGTTGGTACCTTTTTCATCGCCTTTGGAATCCTCGAGGATTCAGGGTATCTTCCAAGACTAGCTATAATGCTCAACAAGGTTTTTAACAAAATGGGTCTAAACGGAAAAGCTGTGTTACCTATGATCCTTGGACTAGGATGCGACACTATGGCTACTTTGACAACAAGGATTCTAGAAACAAAAAAAGAACGGATAATTGTAACATTACTTCTGGCTTTGGCAGTACCATGTTCTGCTCAATTAGGTGTAATTCTCGGGATTCTTTCATCAGTATCATTTAAAGCTACTGCTATTTGGGCTGGAGTTATATTATTTGTAATATTCCTTGTAGGATATTTGTCATCTAAACTTATTCCTGGTAAGGGATCAGATTTTATCCTTGAAGTACCACCTATCAGAGTACCACAAGCAAAAAACATATTTGTAAAAACATTGGCAAGGATTGAATGGTATCTCAGAGAAGCCGTTCCCTTGTTTATTCTTGGTACCCTAATGCTTTTTATTTTAGATAAATTGGGCGCTCTCGTCGTTATAGAACAATTTGCATCTCCCGTTGTTGTAGGTTTGTTGGGTCTTCCAATTAAAGCCACTGAAGCCTTCTTAATTGGTTTTTTCAGACGGGATTACGGAGCAGCTGGGCTATTTGCCTTAGCAGAAGCAGGCCAATTGGACTCAACACAGATCATTGTTAGTCTTGTAACTATAACTCTATTTGTTCCGTGTATTGCTAACTTCTTTATTATGGTTAAGGAGCGAGGGATTAAAATTGCAGTCGCAATGGCGGTTTTCATATTTCCCTTTGCTTTCCTAGTAGGAGGAGTTCTTAATTTTATCCTCCGTAGTCTGGAGGTAGTATTATGATGTGTTCTTTATGTGGTTATAAATTCACAAAATCCCAAATTACAACTGGAAAATGTGGGAGCTGCTTTATGAACATGGGTTGTAAAGCCGATTGTTGTCCAAATTGTGGATTTCAGATCTTTAGCGAGTATAAATTACCCAAAATCATAAGGAGGTTATTTAAATGGCTGTCGAATTGAAAAGTCAAAATAAACATGCTAATATTCAAGAGAACGATATAGAAGAATTCCTAGAGATTATATGGACGATGAGAGAGATGGGAGAAAAGGCTTTGGATAAAATCCTTACTTTATCAGAATTTCCACAGAAGGATACTCTACTTACAGAACTAAAAGATCGAAATTTGATAAGTCTAGATGAGAATAAAATTATTCTAAATTTCGAAGGAGAAAAGATTGCAGAAGGTGTTATAAGAAGGCATCGGCTTCCCCTAACAGAACTCTCTTCAGGAGAAAAAGCGAAAGTTGTCTTCATCACGTCAAAGTATCATTCACGTCTAGATAAATTAAGTGCCCTTGGATGTGTCCCTGGAAGTATTATAAAATTACATCAAAAGAGTCCAAGTTATGTAATCAAATTGGGTGAAACAGACCTCGCTCTTGATAAGGAGATATGTAAAGAAATATTCATTAAAAAAATCAATTAGTCAGTGATAAGGAGTCATAGTGGCCATCCAACCATATCTTCCCATTCTTTCACTATTGGCTCTATAATATCACATTGGTTATTGGTGGGGTTAAAGAAGCTAAGATGGATTCAATCTCTCCTACTCCTTTACTTTAACCCTGCCACCTACCTTGGATATTAAAGATTTCAATCCTATACTCTTAATCCATCTTTGTATTTCGCCCATTTCTTCAGGGTAAGTGTTTATAAAAACGCTTGGACCTGTTTGCATTGAGAAATATGCATTCAAACCGGTTTGACGCATCTTGCGAATCTCGCTCATAAGGAGGATGCTATTAGGTTTGTAAGCAACCAAACCATTCTCTCCAGTCATTGTTAATGCGTGTAACTCAAGAGAGTCTATTTCTGCCAATTGTGCAACTCTAATGAGGTCATGATCAATAATTGATTTCCTCATTTCCTTACACCGATTAGCAGCACTTTTGATTCTAGCATTGAAAAATGGTGATGTTTTAACATCTTTATGAGCTTCTTCCGTTCTGACTTCAGAACTTAAGGGGACGATAACTATCCCAAGATCTAAATCATCTCCTCCTGCAATACTCTCTGCATAGGAGCTCTCATCATCATGCCCTGCATACCAGTGGGCGAATCCGCCAACAACACTTCTGGAGGCAGATCCAGAAAAACGTCGTGCAATGGTTGATATTTTTCTAAGATTCCAATCAAGACCGTAAATTTTAAACAGGCCTGCAACTAAAGCTGCGCCACCAGACGATGAAAATCCTAATCCCTTCGCTCCAGTATAATCGAGGCTGTTTTCTGAGTCTATTTTAACTACAAATTTTTTCCCTGAAAGTTTACTTACAGTCTCAATAACATCACAGACTCTCTCAAGTTCTCTACCTATCAATTGCACCTTATTAAGAGTTACCTCGTGTTCCAATGATTCAACTATCTTGATAGTTGTTGTAGTGCGTAGGGCTGACATGTTTACTGAGATACTATCATGGTAAGGTATTCTCAATTTCCAATCTTTGAGTCCATGATATTTTACCAAAGCCTGCATTGGATGAGCTATAGTTGTAACTTTCATTAAATCTCTTCCTTAAACACCCTATCTTCTAAATCTTCCAAGGTATCAAATCAGGTTCCTCATTTTGATACCTTATTAATTATGTTTATTAAATATGGAAACCCATTATATATGATAATATTTGAAATTAAAAAATAAAGTATTAAAATAAAATGGATCATGGTATCTCTTAAGTTTTATGGCGGGGTGGATGAGATTGGGGGAAATAAGATTCTACTTGAAGATGGTGATACTAGGGTATTTCTAGACTTTGGTATGAGTTTTGGCCGTAAAGGCCTCTTTTTTGAAGAGTTTTTACCTCCACGAACTGTGAATGGTATTGGGGATTTCATAGAATTAGGGCTTATTCCAGATCAAAAGGGATTATATCGGAATGATTTAATGAATCTACTGGGTAGGGAAAAGGAGGATTCGAACATTGATGGAGTCATCCTTTCACATGCTCATGCAGACCATGCAAATTATATCTCATTTTTGCATGAGGAAATACCCATACATTGTGGCAAAACTACCTATGATATATTAGAGGCAATTAAGAAATCTGGATGGAGGAATATTGAAAGCGAGATAATAGACTTTAAAGAACGACCAATCACCAACCCAAAACTTCCACCAATAAAAAGAATATTCAATAAATTCAGAACCGGTGATAAATTTAAAATAAATTCTTTAGAGATTGAGCCAGTTCATGTAGACCATTCAGTTCCTGGGGCTTACGGTTTTATTATCCATACATCTGAAGGCGCGGTAGTTTATACCGGCGATTTCAGATTGCACGGAAGTCATCCTGAGATGACCCAGGAATTCATCCAAAAGGCCGTAGATTCAGATCCCTGTGCAATGATAACTGAAGGTACAAGGATTGATATACCTAAAGATGATTCCTCGGAAAAAAAGGTGTATGCAACTAGTAATAAGGTAATTTCCTCAACTAAGGATCTGGCAATAGTGGACTTTAATTTTAAGGATGTAGACAGGATTAGAACTTTCTATAATATTGCCAAGGAATGTGGCAGAAAATTTGTAATCTCTTATAAAAATGCATGTTTTCTAGATAAGTACTCTAAGGATAAGAAACTTGATGTCCCTTCTCTATTTGATCCATTCATTGCAATTTATAAACCAAAAAAGAAAACAGGCCAATACGCTGAATCCGACTATCCAAGATTCGCAAGAAGATTCCTTAATTATCCACATATAAATGTTGTGACCCCTGATGACATAAGAAATCATCAGAATGATTATTTAATAGCTATAAATTTTTGGTCCTTAAATGAATTAGTAGACTTAAGTCCTCATGCTGGCAGCACCTATGTTCATTCCTTATCAGAGGCATTTAACGAAGAGATGGCTGTAAGTGAAGAGAGGATGAAGAATTGGATTCAGCATTATAACTTAAACTTGACCCAAAGTCATTGTTCTGGACATGCTACAGGTAATCAGATTTTAGAGACGGTTAATAAGATTAACCCTAAGAAATTATTCCCGATTCATACTCAACATCAAGAACTATTCACTGTAATAAAAAATACAGAAATAATCCATGAAGAAGGAGAGGAATTTATTGTTGGATAAGGATTCGATAAAGTGGGAGAATATGTGAGCTATGGTCTCTTCAAGACAAAGGAAAATAGGGGGATAAAATGGAATCAATTGAAATTTTCTCCCTTTTGTTAATTGGAGCATTGATAGTTTACCTATTATTCCACTTTAAGGTATTGAATGAGATGAGGGATGAAATGCGCACCCTCCATGATAAATTGCTTGGTTCTAGCACTAAAGGGGCTGTTGGTGAACGTCTCTTAGAATCAATTATTCAGCCGATGATCGATAGTGGTTTTATCGAGAAAAATCTGGAAATAGCTGATAGAAATACCTTCGTCGAGTTTGGTTTTAAACTTGATGAGAATCTTTACCTGCCTATTGATTCTAAGTGGGATGGTCAACCTTTAAAGAATATAGAGGATATAAAAAATAAATACATAGGTGCTAAGAATACTACGCCCTTTGGAATTCTTTCTGTTCCTGATAAGAACTTCGAACGATACGAAAAAAATCTAATTTATGCCAAAGACAGGGGGGTTTTCATAGTTAGGGATTCTTTGGTTTTCCCAACGCTTGGAATAATCAAGATTTTCCATGAAAGATACAGTACCAGCAAAGATGTGGAAGAACTCTATAAAACAATCAAGAGTTGGGACACTTATCACGTTGATGTTAAAAAACACTTCGAATCTGTTGAGCAGAAAATGGGCAATTTAAAAAAAGCTATTAATAATAGATAATGGTTGCTAGATTATCCCAACTGAAAAAAGGTTTAATTTTGTTGTTATGTCTAGGACATAATAGTAATATTTATATAGTAATAGATAGATAATGTCTTTTTGTTTAGGTCATAAAGGTAATATATAATGGTTAAAGAAATACATGTGAAAATCCCAGATCGTGAAGATTTTGATGAAGCCTTCGCTGGTCTAATCAAGATTTTTCTCAATACAGATACCAAGCTTAAGATATACCTATACCTTCGTAAAATGGGTAGAAGTACAAGTCATCAAATTTCTAAGGGGGCAAATCTCTACCCAAGCTCAGTACGTGAAACATTAAAAAAGATGTTCAAGGAGGGTATTGTAACTAGAGATAAACTTGAGATTGAGGGGGCAGGAAAAAATCCTTATGAATACGAGGCGATTTCTTCAAAGGAACTAACAAAACGTGGAATCACAGACATGGAGAAGAATCTCAACAAAATATTTAATCTTGATAAAATCCTTCAAGATGGAAAACGGGAACTAAGCCATTCTAGAATACCACTTAAGATAATAATAGAGAGAAAATCAGACAAGAACAAGACACCTAGCGATTTGACAAAGGAGGAGATAAAAAATGGGTCTTGATTTGGAAGAAAGAATTAAGCAACTTGAACTCGAGAACAAGATTTTGCGTGAAGAAAATGGTGTTTTTGTTTCAAAGGAAAGAATGGCGGGATATTGTTTATTTTATGAGGCCACTTTGGATAATGAGGATTGTTCTGGTCTTGAGGCTTGTCCAAATAAAAACGGTATTGAAAACTTAGAACTTTGTATAGAGGATGGTAGAAAAAAAATTAAATGTCTCAAAGGACCTTTGGAAGGAAACCCGTCAGCAAAGAACTTGACCTATCAAAAACAGTTTAAATCTTACGCCACATGGATTGATAGATGGAATCTAGCAAACCCTTATCCACATCAAATGGAGATGCTGTAGCATCCTAATGGAGAATAAAAAACTCTTTTTGTAACACCTCTGAAAAACGTAGATGGACCTTCAATTCTAGGGTTTATTGCTTTGTTATTAGAACCTACAAATCACTCAAAGCTATTTTGGTAAACATCATCACCTAAATTAAAACGCTTTACTTGTTTGATTAGAAGCTCAGAAAAACAGCCATTTCCTCATATATGGATTGTGAGTTTAAAAACAGAAAGTTTAAATTTAATAGGGATTAATTATCTGGAAGATGAATACAAGAGAGATAGATTTAGAGAATCGTGTAGCTGAATTAGAAGAAAGGTTGAAAAAGGAACAGCGGTTTTGGCTTGAGAGAAAATTGGATGAGTATAACCATATAATGGAACTAATCAGGACAATTGTACCATTTTTAATTCTATTTGTTCAGATTATAATATTGTTCAAATTATTCTTATAAGGTTTGAAAAATTGTCATCAAGCTACTTTAATGTTCCTTTTTTTCCTATGATTCTGCAAAAAGTAGAAACTCTATAGGAATACTCTTCTTTTCTCCATCCCTCGTTGTAATATTGACCTTTCCATCTTCTACATTGAACCCTTTTATTTCATAGGTATAACTTCTTTTACCACATTTCCCTGTAAATCCAACTATCATAATCCATCCCCCTACCTAGGTAACTAAAAAGGGAATCTCTATCCAGTCTTCCCTCTTCTAACATATAGCTAAGATTCTAAATATATGTTTTTCGATTGGTGAAAGAAGTAATGATTGACTCTAAAGATATAGCTATGTAATATTATAACGAAAAATACACTTAATCCGTAGGCGTATTTTTACACTGTCTTCCGATTGATATAAATATGCAGAGGAAACAGCCTCTTATATAGCCTCCATTCATTCTATCTAAGTAAGGGAGGGACGTTTGATGCAATTCCCCCCCTTGTCTTAGAGTATTATACAACATTAATTAGATAATATTTCATAATAATGATCCGCCAGATATGTTAGGGGCATATCTGATCTTATTTAAGGTTCTAGTATGGTAAAATTATTTAATTAAATCTTCTTTTTAAAGATGCATTCGTACCCTTTATGAGATACATTTTTTCCATGAAGTGTAATGTCATCTATCCGGATTATTTTAAATATAGAGAATACTCTCCGTATTTCCTTCTCAGATATTCTGAAAGGGCCATCTCTCTTAGGCTCTTTCTCGCTGAAACATTTCATCATATATACCCCTCTGTTTCTCATCACACGCTGAATTTCCAATGCAAAAGCCTCCCTATGTTCTGGTGAAAAAATATGGAAGCATCCACGATCATTGACAAAGTCAAAGGAGTCATTCTGAAAAGGGATTTGGGGCAAGCTGGCAACTGCCAAGTTAACTGTTTCACCTGAACCACTAGTTTTTTCTCTTGCAATTCTAATGGCTGTATAGGAAAAGTCGATGGCAAATACATTGAATCCTTTCATGGCAAGATAAATAGCTTCAGTGGCAGTGCCACATCCCACGTCCAGAGCTCTGCAAGGCTTTATTTCCCCCTTAGTCACCGCTTTTATCAGTCCATCTGATGCTACTCCAATATCCCATGGAATTTCTTCCTTTCCACCTCTATAAATCTCAATCCAGTCGGTATTATCAATCATGATTAATTTTGGTCATTATGGTTAAAAATTAATTCTTCAATCAAACTATTTTTTTCTAGAAATTTTGTACCCCCACAAGTGGATTCTCAAAGCTTAATTATCCCTA